>Ga0222662_1000761_pt1 | contig 21428 bp, 19 predicted proteins | sample AntAcemetagen600_FD_179821 | JGI IMG/M metagenome (GOLD analysis project Ga0222662, IMG submission 179821) | Saline water microbial communities from Ace Lake, Antarctica - #600 | ecosystem: Environmental > Aquatic > Non-marine Saline and Alkaline > Saline | place: Antarctica: Ace Lake...
CCAGATCGATCTGCGGGTCGAGGAGGGCGCTCCGGTCCAGACCATCCTCAGCATCGCGGACGAGCTCCAGCCCGACGCCATCGTGATGGGGACCCATGGCCGCAAGGGGCTCGCCCACGCGTTCATGGGCAGCGTGGCCGAGCGGGTGGTCCGCGGCGCCACCTGCCCCGTCATCACACTCAAGTCCGACCACGCCGTGGAGCAACCCACGGAAGCCGAGCAGCAGGCACCCGCCGAAGCCGCCGGCTGACCACCGCACGCCCCCCCTACGGAGACCCCCCATGAGTGATCCCATCGCAGGCGCAACTGCGCCGCCGGCGCCCGTCTACGACGACGAGACGCCGAAGAACTTCATCCTCGCGGCCGTGCTGTTCGGCGCCGTGGGCATGCTCGTCGGCCTGTGGGCCGCCCTCGAGCTCGCCTTCCCAGCGCTGAACTTCGACCTCAAGTGGATCACGTTCGGCCGGCTACGCCCGCTGCACACCTCTGCTGTGGTCTTCGCGTTCGCCGCGAATGTCGTCTTTGCCGGCGTCTACCACTCCAGCCAGCGCCTCCTCGGGGTGCGCACCGCCAGCGATGCGCTGTCCAAGATTCACTTCTGGGGTTGGCAGCTCGCCGTCGTTCTCGTCGTCATCACCTACCCGCTGGGCATTACCCAGGGTAAGGAGTACGCCGAGATGGAGTGGCCCATCGACCTGCTCGTCGCGGCGGTGTGGGTCGTGTTCGGGGTCAACTTCTTCTGGACCATCGCGATCCGCAAGACCAAGCACTTGTACGTCGCCATCTGGTTCTACATCGCCACGATCATCACCATCGCGGTGCTGCACATCGTCAACGGCCTGGTCATCCCGGTCTCGATGACAAAGAGCTACTCGCTCTTCGCCGGCGTGCAGGACGCCCTGGTGCAGTGGTGGTACGGCCACAACGCGGTGGGGTTCTTGCTGACCACGCCGTTCCTGGGCTTGATGTACTACTACCTCCCCAAGGCAGCGCAGCGGCCGGTCTACAGCTACCGGCTGTCCATCGTGCACTTCTGGTCGCTGATCTTCCTGTACATCTGGGCCGGCCCTCACCACCTGCACTACACCGCCCTGCCCAACTGGTCGCAGACGCTCGGCATGGTGTTCTCTCTGATGCTGATCGCGCCGTCGTGGGGCGGCATGCTCAATGGCCTGCTGACCTTGCGCGGCGCCTGGGACCGGGTGCGCACAGACCCCATCCTCAAGTTCATGGTCGTGGCCATCTCGTTCTACGGCATGTCCACGCTCGAGGGCCCCATCATGGCGATCCGCGGGGTGAACGCCCTGAGTCACTACACCGACTGGACGATCGGCCACGTGCACAGCGGAGCGCTGGGCTGGGTCGGGATGATCAGCTTCGGGATGATCTACTGGGTCGTTCCTCAGCTATGGCAGCGCGAGTGGGCCTTGCCCACGTGGATCAACGCCCACTTCTGGCTCGCCACCCTGGGCATCGTCTTCTACATCGTGCCGATGTGGGTGGGCGGCGTGACCCAGGGACTCATGTGGCGCGCGTTCAACGAGCTCGGGATGCTCAAGTACCCCGACTTCACCGAGACTGTCATGGCGCTCAAGCCCTTCTACGTACTGCGCGCAGTGGGCGGAACCATGTACCTGACCGGGATGATCATGCTCGGCATCAACATCACACTGACGGCGTTCGGGAAAGCCCCGGCCACCAAGGAGGTGACGGCATGAGCACCGACACAGAAAGCTGGCAGAGGCACGGCCTCTTTGAGAACAAGCCGCTGCTCATGACGGTGCTCGTCACCGTGGTCATCAGTATCGGCGGGCTGGTTGAGCTCATCCCGCTGGCTGCGGTGAAGTCGAACGTTCCGACCATCGCCTCGGTCATGCCCTACAGCCCTCTTGAGCTCGAGGGTCGCGACATCTACCTGCGAGAGGGTTGCTACAACTGCCACTCGCAGATGATTCGCCCCTTCCGGGCCGAGACGATGCGGTACGGCGAGTACAGCAAGGCCGGCGAGTTCGTCTACGACCACCCTTTTCAGTGGGGCAGCAAGCGCACCGGGCCCGATCTGGCGCGCATCGGCGGCAAGTACCCCGACGCATGGCACTACCGCCACATGGAAAACCCGGTGGCGACATCGGCGGGCTCGATCATGCCGCGGTACGGCTGGCTCCTGACCGACGCGCTCGATCTCGGGCTCCTCGAGCGGAAGATGAAGGCGATGAAGCTGATGGGGGTCCCGTACTCGGACGCCGAGATCAGCGGTGGGCTGGCCGCAGCGAAGGTCCAGGCGGACGGCATCGTCGCCAACCTGGCCTCGGCGGGGATCGAGACGAGCTCCGACAAGGAGATCATCGCGCTCATCGCCTACCTGCAGCGCATGGGTACGGACCTGGGGAAGGGCAAGGACGGCGCGGCGACCGCCGAACCGGGTCGGCATGAATGACGTCATGAAGGGGGCGATGGCGGACACCGGCATGCACTGGGCCGCGACCCTCCCCCTGGTCCTGTTTGTCCTCTTCTTCTGCGCAGTTGTCCTCTGGACCTACACGTCCAGTCCCAAGACCGCCCCTCCCTTGGAGTAGGAACATGTCCGAGAAACACAACCAAGACGTCTTGATCGAACACGTCTCCGATGGCATTCAGGAGTACGACAACCCGATGCCCATGTGGTGGCTGGGAATCCTGTGGTTCACCGTGATCTTCTCCTTTGTCTACGTGCCCTATGAGGCCGCCGTCGGGTGGACCCAAGAGGGCCAGTACGACGAGGAGGTGGCCGCCGCCGAAGAGAAGTACGGGGCCGCTCGAGCAGCGCAGAAGGCCGCCGGAGAGAAGAAGCGCGCGGAGCTGGCTGCCAAGGGAGGCGTCTCCTCTCCCGAGGACATCGAGGCCGGAAAAGGGATCTTCATGACCAACTGCATCGCGTGCCACGGGCCTGAGGGCCTCGGCGGAATCGGCCCGAACCTGACCGACAGCGAGTGGATCCACGGCGGGACCTACGCCGAGGTGACCAACACCGTCAGCGTCGGCGTGGTGGAGAAGGGAATGATCCCCTGGGGTCCCGTGCTCGGTGAAGAGAAGGTCGCCCAGGTGTCTGCCTACGTGCTGAGTTTGAGCAAGAAGTAGGGAACCCATCCGATGAACGTGAAGACCGACAAGCAGTTCCTCATCCGACGCGACTGGATCTATCCAGCCGACGTGACCGGCAGGTTTCGTCAGGTGCGACGAGTGGTTGGCTATGTACTGCTCGCGTTCTTCATCCTCATGCCTTGGATCCGCATCGGCGGCATGCCTGCGGTGCGGATCGACATTCCTGGCCGGCAGCTGAGCCTGCTCGGACAGATCTTCACGCCACACGACACCTGGGCGCTGGCGGTGCTCACCCTGATCGCGGCCATCGTGCTGTTCTTCATGGCGTCCGTCTTTGGCCGGGTCTGGTGTGGGTGGGCTTGCCCGCAGACGGTCTGGCTCGACTGGGTGTACCGGCCCATCGAGCGCTTCATCGAAGGCAAGTCCAACAAGCGCCGCAAGTGGGACAGCAAGCCGAAGTCCGAGTGGCCGCTGTCGTGGTGGGCCCGCAAGGTCGCGAAGTGGGCGGCGTTCGTGGTGGTCACGGGCATCGCGACCGGGATCTTCATGAGCTGGTTCGTGGGCGGACCGGAGCTGCTGCGCGGTGATTTCGGTGGCGGCGCGATGACCGTGGGGGCGGGGCTGTACCTGGTCTTCTTCCTTGACGCGGTGTGGTTCCGCGAGCAGTTCTGCCTGTACGCCTGCCCGTACGCCCGCTTCCAGGGCGCGCTGATGTCCGAGAAGAGCCTCGTGGTCGCCTACGACCAGCAGCGCGGCGAGCCCCGCAAGAAGGGCAAGGACCGCGAGGGCGGCGACTGCATCAGCTGCAACCGCTGCGTGCAGGTCTGCCCGTCGGGCATCGACATCCGCGACGGCGACCAGCTCAGCTGCATCGCGTGCGCGTCCTGCATCGACGCCTGCGATGACGTCATGATTCAGATCGGCAAGCCGAAGGGCCTCATCCGCTACACCACCGACCGCGACGCCACCGGCATCAAGCCCCTGAGCGTGAAGGCGCTGGGCCGTCGGTCGTTCCTCTACCTGGGCATCCTCGCGCTTCTCACTGGCGGCCTCGTGTTCGGCATCGCCAGCCGGTCGCAGATCAAGGTGGCCGTGGCCCGGGCGGTGTCGGGCAGCATCTTCACCGAGCTTCCCGATGGCCGGGTCAGCAACCAGATCACGGTGCACGTGAGCAATCGCGGGGACGCCGAGCACGCGTTCACGGTCGCCTCGTCCACCGACGGCATCGAGCTGATGGTCCCGGGCCAGCCGTGGACGGTGAAGTCGGGCCAGGAAGTGCGGATGCAGGCGTTCGTGACCGCGCCGAGGGACCACTTCCTGGGTGGGCGGCTGCCCATCGATCTACAGATCGAGCGCGACGACGGGACCACCGCGGCCGCGACCTTCAACCTGCTCGGGCCCAACGCGGCGAACTGAAAAGAGGCACATATGTCCACAACCTCGCGCAACTGGTGGCCCTACCTGCCCGTCTTCATCCTGGGCGCCACCGTGTTGGCCAACATCTGGTTGATCCGGCTCGCCCTGGACACCGACGACGTGCTCGTGATGGATGAGGACCCCGAGATCGAGTCCCCAGCGTCCCCGACGCCTGGGAGCGATGCTCACTGAGCCGCCTCTCGCCTGCGCGCACTGCGGGCAACCCGTGGCGTGGGCAGTGGGCGGGGAGCGAGAGCGCGGCGGGCTGCCGTTCTGCTGCTCAGGGTGCGCCACCGTCTACGCGGTGCTGCAAGGCGCAGGGCTGCAGCGCTACTACACCACGCGCGAGGCGCTGCCAGACGCGGCGTCGCTGGACGCGGCGCGAGGAGCCCAGGCTGAGCACAGCCCTCTGGACGACCCGAGCTTCGCCCAGAGGTACGTGCACCAAGAAGGAGGCCGGGCCTGCGTGACCCTGTCGGTGCGCGGCATTCACTGCGCCTCGTGCGGGTGGGTCATCGAGCGGCTGCTCCGCGGGGATGACGCCATCGAGCACGTGCAGGTCTCCCTCGGCGAGGAGCGCGCCACCATCACGCTCTGCGACAGCGCAGTGGCAGGCCCGCCGCTGGGCCGCATCGCACGCCGCCTGGCCACCGCCGGGTACACCGCGGCGCCGCTGCTCGAGCCCCACGGGGACCCCGATGAGGGGGAGCGCAAGGCGGAGGTGCGCGCGGAGCTGCTGCGCCTCGGCGTGGCCGCAGCCTGCGCCATGAACCTGGGCCTGTTCGCGGTGTCGCTGTACGGCGGAGACCGTTGGGGCATGGACCCATCGCTTCGCACCATGTTCCAGTGGCTGTCTCTGGGCGTCGCGACTCCCCTGCTGGCGTTCTCCGCCCAGCCCATCCTTCGACGGGCGTTGAGCTCCCTGCGCAGCGGAGTTGTGCACGTGGACGTGCCCATCGCGCTGGCGGTGCTCGTGATGTACGGCGCCTCGGCGGCCGCCACGGTGCGCGGGGTCGGCGCGGTGTGGTTCGACTCGCTGGGCATGCTCGTCTTCCTGCTCCTCGGCGGGCGGGCGATCGAAGGCGTTGTCAGGCGGAGCACCGCGCGCAAGCTCGCGACCTTGGTCCAGGGCGAGCTCGGCTCGGCAAACCGGATCACGGACAGCGGGGTCGAGCGAGTCCCCGCCGATGCGCTCGTGCCCGGCGACCAGCTACGGCTGCGCCCCGGCGATGTCTGCCCGGTGGACGCTCTGGTGGTCTCAGGCAGGAGTGAGGTCGATCTGTCCGTCGTGGACGGCGAGTCTCGGCCGGTCCTGCTCATCCCAGGGATGGAGCTCCCCGCCGGCGCGCGCCTCCTCGACGGGACCCTGCAGGGCTCCGTCCTGCGGCCCGCCTCGGCCTCCGGCGTCGCCCGCACCCGGGCCTTGGTGGACCGGGCCCTGCGCAACCGGGGCCGCGTCGAGCTGCTCGCCGACGCCGTCGCACGCTGGTTTGTGGTGGTGGTGTTGCTCGTCGCGGCGGCCACCGGAGCCGCGTGGGGGTCGATCGACCCGAGCCGCGCGCTCCCCATCGTGGTGGCCGTGCTGGTGGTGGCATGTCCCTGCGCGCTGGCCTTGGCGACCCCGCTGGCGTTCGCCGCGGCGCTGCGGGGAGCGGCGAGCCAGGGGCTGCTGCTGCGGGAGCCGTCCGCGCTGCTGCGCCTGGGACAAGTGCACACCGTGGCCTTCGACAAGACCGGGACCTTGACCGAGTCCACCCCGCTGGCGGGACCGCTGGTGCTGACCGAGCCCGGCGAGCCGCTGGGAGCGCGCCGGGTGCTGCAGCTCGCCGCCGCGGTGTGCGCGGGCTCTCACCACCCGGTGTCTCGGGCCCTCGTCGCGGCCTGCCAGGAGCGGCATCCCGGCCCGATGTTGGCCGCGGACGGCGTCAGCGAGTCGCCGGGGAGCGGAATCGAGGGTCGAGTGGGCGGCCAGACCGTCGCCATCGGTCGCCCGGGCGCCCGCATCACCATCGACGGCGTGCACGTCGGTGACCTGACGGTCGAGCAGATCGCCCGTCCCGGAGCGCGGTCCGCGGTGACTGCGCTCGCAAGTCTTGGCGTGCACAGCGTGCTGCTCTCCGGCGACGGCGCGGCGCGGGCGACACAGGAGGCGCAGGCGCTCGGCATCGAGACCGCGCTGGGTGATCTCTCGCCCCAAGACAAGACCGAGTACGTGGAGCGGCTGCGGGACGCGGGCTTGGTCGCGTTCGTCGGGGACGGGCTGAACGACGCCGAGGCGCTCGCGGCGGCGGACGTCGGCATCGGCATGGGCGGCTCGGTGGAGGTCGCGCTCGAGGCAGCGGACGGGGTGCTCCTCAGCCTGCGCCCCGAGGCGGTGGTCACCGGAGTGCGACTCGGACGCAGGCTGCGCCGCACGGTGCGCAGCAACATCGCCATCTCGCTTCTCTACAACGCCCTGACGGTCACCGGCGCCGCGCTGGGCTTCATCACGCCGCTCATCGCGGCGACGCTGATGCCCTTGAGTTCACTCATCGTCGTGGTCCGCGCAGGCCGCCTCGCCCACGTCGAGCGGGACTCCTGATGGGAATCGTGCCTGGTCTGGTGCTCGCGGCGCTGCTGCTCTCGATGCTCGGGGTGGTGCTGTTCTTCTGGGCCGTCCGCGACGGACAGTTCGACGATCTCGAGACCCACGCGGCCATGCCTCTGCACGATGAGGACGACTGATGTCGGCGACGGTGCTCGCGCTGGCCGCCAGCGCCGCGGGCCTCGCGGTGGCCAACAGCCTCCACTGCGCGGGGATGTGCGGCGCGTTCGCCCTCACGGCCCGGGCGCGCCCCGAGTGGCATCTGGGCCGACTCACGACCTACGCGGCTCTGGGAGCCCTCGCCGGAGGCCTCGGCGGAGCAGCGGCAGCGGGATCGGCAGCACCTGCGCTGCGTCTCGGTGCCGCGGTCATCGCCTCGGTCGTCCTGGTCTTCTTCTCGCTTCAGATCGCAGGCTGGGTCCCTCGGTCCGGCGGTGGGGCCGCGCGGCTCGTCGCGCCGCTCTCCCGCCTGCTTCGCGACCTCGCCCAGCCCGGCGCGGGGGGGATGTCCGCTGGAGGAAGCCGGTTCCTGCTGGGCATCGCCGGGAGCCTCGTCCCCTGCGGGGTGGTCTACGGGGGGCTGGCGCTGGCGGCGATCGCCGGCTCCGCGCCGCTCGGCGCGCTGGTGATGCTCGGATTCGGCCTCGGAACGGTGCCGTCGATGGTCTTGGTCGGCGCGGGCGGAACTGCGCTTGCGCGCCTGGGCAAGCGCGCATCGCTCCGTCGGGTCGCGGCGCTGGTCGCGCTGCTCATCGGCCTCGCCTCGATCTGGTGGCGCGCCCCGCTGCCCAGCGAGTTCGACGAGAGCGGGCCCCCGGCCTGCCACATCGAGTAGCCCAGGGGGCTCGGCGCCACCGCAGCGCGCTGTGGGACTTGACACACCCGCTCCGGCGTTTGTGCGCCCTCCCACACCAGCGGCGACCTTCCCACCAGAGCCCAGGCGGCGAGAAGCCCCGGACTCGTTGGTTTCTCCGGGCTCGCTCCGATCTGGTCCACCTCTTGCTCTAGAGAGGGAGTGTCCGGCGCGACCTTCATCCCATGACGCCGGCTGACTGCAAGGAGTCGCCCCTTATGGCCCACGCACTGAACCAGACCCGCCCCTTCCCCCCAGCCACGGGCTACGACCGCCTGCCCTTCCTCGACGCGCTGCCCGATCGAGTCCGCAGCGCGACCCTGGACCGGTCCATCACCCGCCGCCTCAAGCGCGGACAGGCCGCGTTCTGGCAGGGAGAGCGCCAGACCCGACTCCCGATGGTCTTGGAGGGACACGGCAAGCTCATCCGCAACACGGCGGAGGGGCGCGAGGTGGTCATCGACTTCGCCGGCCCCGGAATGCCGATCTGCTGGCCCGAGATCCTGGGCGACGCGGCGCTCTCGCTCTCGTTCGTGGCGGTCGAGGACTGCCTCATCTCGTTCCTGCCCATCGCGCCGGTGCGGCACTGCATCAGCAGCGACGTGCGCACGGCTCTCGCCTACGCAGAGCTCGTCACCCACGAGCGCCGCGAGTTCCTGCAGCAGCTCTCCGCGACCCGCGCGGCGTCGGTGCCGGCCCGCCTCGGTGGGCTGCTCCTGTTCTTGCTCGAGCGACGTGGAGACGCCCACACCGGACTGATCCCCATTCGACTGTCGCGCCAGGACCTCGCTGACGCCGCGGGCACCACGGTGGAGACGGTCATTCGCCTGATGCGCAAGTGGGAGAAGGCCGGGGTGCTGGAGACCCATCGTGATGGCATCCAGATCCTCTCCTCGAGCGTGCTCGCCGGCTCAGCGAACGGAGATCCCTCCTAGCTCCCTCGGCTTCGTGCTTGAGGGGAGTATGGTGTGCCCAATGACACAAGGCAGCGACAACAGCCAGCGGTCCCGACTCGACGAGATGAAGCGCTACGTGGGCTTCAGTGACGCGGACGGCGAGCTCCTCCAGTCCCTGCGCCCTGCAGCGGCCAAGGGCCTGGAGGCCATGCTCGACCACTTCTACTCCACCATCGCTCGCCACCCGGAAGCGAGCCGCGTCTTCGGCGTCGCCGGCGGGGACATCGTGCGTCAACGACGCAACCTCGCCGAGTGGACGCTGGACTGCCTGACCGGTCCCTACGACCTCGCCTACATCAAGCGCCGCAAGGCCATCGGGCAGGCCCATGTACGCCATCAGCTTCCTCAGCGCTACATGCTGCTGGCGATGAATCTCGTGCGAAGCTGGCTCGTAGAGCTCGCCTTTGAAGTGCATGGATCGGACCTGGCCTCCACGCGTGGTTGCGTGAACGCGGCGAACCGGCTGCTCGACATCGAGCTGGCCCTCATGCTCGATACCTACCGCGACGATCTCATGGCCCGGATGCAGCGCCAGGAGCGCCTCGCGACCATCGGTGAGATGGCGGCGGGGATCCATCACGAACTCAAGAACCCCCTCGCTGCGGTGGACGTGTCGCTCTTCGCCCTCGCCGAGCGCCGCTCCGTGCGGGCCGATCCGAAGGCCAGCGAGCTGCTCGGTCGCGCCCGGGCCAACACGGACCGCGCATCGGACATCATCACCGACCTGCTGTCGTTCGCCCGTCTGCGCTCGCCGGCCGTCAAGCCCAGCTCGGTGGACTCGATCGTGCAGGCGGCGGTGGATCGGGTCACCATCCCCGACCACTGCCGACTCAGCCTCGACCTGGACCCCGCCCTGCCCGAGGCAGTCGTGGACTCCCCCCAGATCGAGCAGGTGCTGGTGAACCTGCTGCAGAACGCGTTTGACGCGTGCGGGCCCAGCGGCACCGTGACTGTGCGGACCCGCCTGACCGACGGTCGGATCACGATCAGCGTCTCCGACGACGGCACCGGAATCGACTCCGGTCATCTTGAGCGAGTCTTCGAGCCGCTGTTCTCCACCAAACCTGAAGGCGTGGGGCTGGGCCTGTCCCTGTCCCGAAATCTGGTGCAGGCGAACCAAGGTTCGATCGCGTTGGCCAGCACTCTGGGACAAGGAACCACCGTGAACATCGCCTTGCCCGTCACCTGATGCGAGTCCTGATCGCCGACGACAATGTCGATCTCGCGGAGAGCATCGCTGCAGTCCTCCGCTCGCGAGGCGCGCCAGTGCGCATCGTCGCTGACGGCAGAGCGGCGCTGGATGAGGCCGCAAGCTGGTCCCCCGACGTGATGTTGGTCGATCTGAAGATGCCCGAGGTCTCAGGGCTGGACGTGATCAGCGAGCTGCAGCGCTCGCCGAGCCCCGGGCGGCGCATCATCGCCATGACCGGCTACGACAGCGCCGAGCGCATCGCTGCAGCCGAGCGACTGGGCGCGGAGACCGTGCTGCGAAAACCGTTCGCGATGACCCAGCTGCTCGCGTACCTCGAGCTCGATGGACCCAGCGTGGACCCCGACGAGCTGGGGCACTGCCGCGTCCTCGTCTTGCCCGAGCCCGGCACCCCGCCGTTGCGCTTGCCCGAGGGATGCACCGTGCTGACCGCCGAGGGGCGCGCCGACCTCCTCGAGCGCGTCGGCGAGAGCGAGTTCGACGCCGTGATGCTGCTGCGACCCGACATGGTGCAGGAGCTGACCACCGATCTCGCCCACGTCGACCCCGACGTCGCCGTCGTCCCGTCCACGGAGCGGGCGCTGCTGGAGACGGCCGTTCGACAGACCCGCACCCGACGCGCGGCGACCCTGGAGCTCTCGGTGCTGCGCGGGGTCATCCAGCAGGCCCCGAGCGCTCTCATCGCCATCACCGGGACCCCGCCGCGCATCTCGCGCTGGAGCGACGCGGTGCGGAGCCTGCTGGGCTATCGCGACGATGAGCTGCGCGGTGCTCAACTGGACCGGCTGGAGCCCCAGCTCACGGCCGGCGAGTTGCGCGAACTCGTGGACGCGGCCCGGGGCGGCACGACCCCGCGCACGGCTCTGTGCCCAGTGCGGGTTCGGGGAGGATCGGTGCGGCCGCTGCGGGTGGAGGCGCGGCCCATCCTGGCTAGCGATGACGCGGTGCTGCTCGTCTTCTCGGCGCCCGAACTGAACCGACACCACGAAGAGGATCTCAGGGTCCTCGGCGCCACCGCTGCGGGTGTAGCCCACGAGATGCGCAACGCGCTGGCCGGCGTGGGGAGCTCGCTGGCAGTGCTGGAGAGCCGGTTCGCTGAGAGCGAGTCCGCGACGATCGTGGGGGAGGTTCGGGAGCGGGTCGAGCGCGCCGCCGAGGTGATGAACGACCTGCTCGACTTCGCGCGTCCCCTCACGCTTCGGCTCATGGCCACGCCCGCGCCGCTGGTCCTGGAGACCGCAGCCGAGCAGATTCGCGCGTCTGCGACGGACGGAGTCGTCGTGCGCTGCGACATTCCCGACCGCTCCCTGCGGCTGCTGGTGGACCCAGTGCGGCTGCAGATGGCGCTGCTCAACCTCGGCAACAACGCGGCCCAGGCGTTGTCTGAGGTGGGGGGCGAGATCGCGCTGTCCTGCGCGGTGGTGGACGGCGATGTGTGCATCCGCATCGACGATGATGGTCCGGGCGTGCCTGAGTCCGCGCGGGAGCGCATCTTCGAGCCCTTCTTCACCACCCGCGCCCAGGGCTCCGGCCTGGGGCTGGCCAACGTGCGCAAGCTGGTGGAGGCCCACGGCGGCCGCATCGCTCTGCTGCCCCAGGCCCCGGGCGCCCACTTTGAGATCACCCTTCCCCGCCGGCCCAAACTCCGGGAGACAGAATGACCGAGGACTCCAACCCCAGCAGCCCCCGGGTGCTCGTACTCGATGACGAGAAGCTCATCCGGTGGTCCCTCGCCGAGGAGCTGCGCACCGCGGGCTTCGAGCCCGTGCAGGCGGGCACCATCGACGAAGCCCGCGCGATCATCGCCGGGCAAGACCTGGACCTGTGCATCTTTGACATCCGCCTGCCCGATGGCTCGGGCATCGATCTGCTCAAGGAGGTTCGGACGAGCGACCTCGACACCCCCATCGTGATGATCACGGGGCACGGCAGCGTCGCGACCGCGGTTGAGGTCACGCGTGCGGGCGCGACGGAGTACATCCCCAAGCCGTTCGACCTGCAGGAGATGATGCTGGTGGTTGGCCGGGCGGTGGAGGCGGGCCGAGAGAGGCGCCAGCTCCGCGCGCTGCGAGCCCACACCGGCCGCGGCGGCTACGGCGAGCTCATCGGGGCCTCGCCCGCCATGGGGGCGATGTTCGATCTCCTCACCCGGCTCGAAGACGCAGACGCACCCACGGTGCTCGTCCTCGGGGAGAGCGGGACGGGCAAGGATCTCGTCGCCCGCGCCATTCACCGTCGGAGCCGACGCAAGCACGAGACGTTCCTCGAGGTGGACTGCACAGGCCTGTCCGACACCCTCATCCAGAGCGAGCTGTTCGGCCACGAGCGAGGCGCCTTCACCGACGCGAAGACCCGCAAGCTGGGCTTGTTCGAAGTGGCGGGCAAGGGCTCCATCTTCCTCGATGAGATCGGAGAGCTGTCGCTCGCCACCCAAAGCAAGCTGCTGCGCTCGCTGGAAAACCGGCGCTTCAAGCGGGTGGGCGGCACCCAGGATGTGACGCTGCACGCGCGGGTCGTCGCGGCCACCAACCGCGACCTCGCGGCCGAGGTCGAGGCCGGTCGGTTCCGCAAGGATCTGTTCTATCGGCTCAACGTCATCCCGGTGCAAGTCCCTCCCCTTCGCGACCGCGTGGGCGACGTGCGACTGCTCGTGGAGCACTTCGTCGTCCGCCTCGCTTCGGACCTTGGTCGCCCCACGGTGCGGGTCACGACGGCGGCGATGGACAAGCTGGTGGCCTACGAGTGGCCAGGCAACGTGCGCGAGCTGCGCAATGTGCTCGAGCGCGCGGTGATCCTGTGTCGCGAGGCGGTGGTCGATCTCGCGGATCTCCCGACCGAGATTCGCGGTGGGAGCGAGCATGTCTCGGTCGCTGGCGCCATCGTGCTGCCCGAGGATGGAATCGATCTGGCGGCGCTGGAGAGGGATTTGGTGATGCAGGCTTTGGAGCGGACCGGCCACAACCAGAGCAAGGCGGCGCGCTTGTTGGGGATCGGGCGGTTCGCGCTGCGGTATCGCATGGAGAAGATGGGCCTTCTGCCGAGCAAGCAAGCGTCCGCGTGAGCGGCGCCGTCCTCCAGGGCGACAGCTCCCACGTCGTTCGAGAAGGCGATCAGCTGTGCAAGACGTTTCGCTCAAAGCGAGGGCGCAGGCAGTCCCACACCGCGCTCACCAAGTGGGCGGCTGCCCTCCTGCAGCTTCGCGCCCCGACGGTGCTGCCGCCGCGCCCCGGAGACCTGCCCACGATGCTTCGCATGACGTGGCTCGAGGGGGCCCGGCTCAGCGAGAGCCCCGGCTGGCGTTCGCGCCTCGACCTCGCCGAGCAACTCGGCCGCGGGCTCGCGGAGCTGCACGCCCTGCCGTGCGACCACGACCCCATGCCGCTGTCCGAGGCGGTGGGTCGGCGGATGGAGGGCTGGCTGGCCCGGGACGTCGGGCTCGAGGCGCTGGGAGCTGGGCGACGGCTCCGGCTGCGGGAGCGGCTCGACCCCGGCGCGCTGGATGGGCTCGTCCGGGTCCCGTGTCACCGCGACGTGCACGGCGACAACCTGCTGCTCGCACCCGACCAACCCATGGCGCTGCTCGACTGGGAGCACGCCATGGCGGACTGCGCGTGGGTGGATCTGCTGCGCGGCTGGGACGGCCGTCCGCCAGATGAGGACCCGTGGACCGCGGGGGTGGCGTCCGCAGCGGGGCTGCCGATCGAGCAGTGGGGTGCGCTGGTCGCCCTGGGTCTCGTCGAAGGCGCGGGCTGCATCGTGTGGGGGGCCCGCAACGGGCAGCCCGACCTGATGGAACGGGGGGACACGCTCCTGGAACACCTCCTGCCTGGCTAGCAAGCTCTCTAAAGGGTCGTGCCGGAGTCGGGCACCCAAACTCCTGGCTCGTGCGGCCCGGCCCGTGCAAGGGTGGAGCTGCGCGAGAGGTCGCGCGTCGAAAGCGCCGCTTCCGACGAACCAGGGGAGCCCATGAACACAGCCCGTCTCTTTCTCATCGCATCCATCGCTGCGGCGCTCACCGGCTGCCCCGGTCAGGGCCTGCAGGACGCCACCTTCGCCACGGGCACCAGCGCGATGGTTGCCAGCACCGACGCCTCGGCCGTGTTCGTCGCCAACCCCAACGAGGGCTCGATCTCCCGGGTCGACATCGACTCCGGCACGGTGACCGAGGTCTCAGGCCTCGGCAGCGAGCCCACCCGCATCGCTCGCGCGGGCCGCAACCTCGTGATTCCGCTCCGTGGAGACGCGGCCATCGTGGTGCTCGACGAGGAGACGCTCGAGGAGCAGGCGCGCATCCAGACCGGCGCGGAGCCCTACGGTGTCGTCGCCCGTGAAGACGGCTCCCGCTTCTACGTGACCATCTCCCAGGAAGGCGTGGTCGAGGAGTACGACGGTGAGTCGCTGCAGCTGCTGCGCACCCTGCCCGTCGGCCCGGACGTGCGCTGGATGGCGCTGCACCCCAACGACCGAGACCTTTACGTAGCCTCGCCCTTCGGCGGCGCGCTCTACTGGATCGATCTCGACAGCGGCATCGCCACGCCCGTAGAGATCCCCACGGTGTCAGGGCTGTCCCCCGAGGACGGAACCCCAGTGCCGCTGACCCCGCGGATCACGGGCGACCTGGCCATCTCGCCGGACGGGCGCCAGCTCGCGGTGCCCATGATGAACGTGGAGAACAACTCCCCCAACGGGGACCTGTCGGCACCCAACCCTGGCGCGGTGGCCTACTACGCGCCGCCCCAGGGCGGGCGCTTCAACTCGACGGTGCTCACCACGTCGGTCATCGACGGTGGCGCCCCGGCGGACGAGTTCTGGGATGCCATCCTGGTCAACGCGTCCCACAGCGACCTCGGACAGGTGGCGAGCTACGCAGCCAGCGTCACCTGGGGCCCCGACAACAAGCAGCTCCTGCTCACGCTGGAGTCCAGCGACGCCATCGTGTCTCTGGAGGGCAGCCACACGCCGGTGAACCTGGTGCTCGGCTCGGCCGCGCCGACGCGGCGCAACTCTGCCGGTGAGCTCCTGCTGCAGACCCGCCAGATGTCGGTGATCCGGACGTCCGAGGGGCCCCGCGGCCTCGCCTTCGTCGGCGATGAGGCCTTCACGTACACGTACTTCGACGGTCTCATCGAGAACGTGCACGCGGAGCGGCTGCAGGTCGGATACCAGCAGACCAGCCGGTTTGGTGGCTCTACCGGCTCATCCGAAGGGTCCACCAGCCGCGTCACCGACACCACCGCGTGGTCCGAGAACGCGCTGACGGACGACGAGCGCGAGGGGCGGCGCATGTTCTACTCCGCAATCGATGGCCGGATGGCGAACAACGGGGCGGGTGTGTCGTGCTCGACGTGCCACTTTGAGGGGCGCAACGATGGTCTCACCTGGCCGCTGGAGGATGGCGCCCGCCAGACCCCGAGCCTCGCGGGCGGCACCAACGACACAAACCCCGTCACCTGGACGCTGTCGGTGCCCAGCGCGGCGGACGAGGCGTTCGCGACGAGCCAGGGGCGCATGGGCGGCAATGGCTTGAGCGTCGCGGCGGCCAACCAGATCGGTGCCTACATCCAGACCATTGCCCCGGTCACCGTGTCCACGCGACAGCTCGACCCCCAGGCCATCGCCCGGGGTGCTGTGGTGTTCGAGGACGCGGGCTGCGACGACTGCCACAGCGGCGCGCGCATGACCGACAACCAGAGCTACCCGATGCTCGGGCTGAGCAACGTCAACACCCCCCCGCTGACCGGCATCGCTGCCACGGCCCCCTACTTCCACGACGGGTCGGCGCCGACCCTACGGGACGTTCTGGTGTTCGCGCGCTCCGGCGAGATGGGGGACACAAGCTCGCTGAGCGACGCGGAGATGGCAGACCTCGAGACGTACCTGCGGTCCCTGTAGAGCAGCCGCCTCGGCGCTGAGCCGCGCCATCACTGGATCGTCAAGGTCCGGTGAAACCTGGGCCGCTCCTGAGCGATCTCTCCTCTGCCGAACGGCTGGTGGCGTATCTTTGCCATCGCTACCGGACCAATTCGGCCCAGGAGACCCATGACGCACCGCCACCTGCTGCTCATCCCGTTGCTTTGTCTTGGTCTGGCGACCACCGCCTGCAGCCGCTCTCGGGGCGGCGGCGGCGCGGATGACGACGACGATGACGCCGCGGCGAGCGGGCCGCTGGTCAAAGGCCTCTCCATCACCAACGTCGCGCTCTATCAAGGCGTGCGGATCGATCTGGTGGACGACGGCGACGAGGTGTTCGACTCCGAGCCCGTCGATGTGATCGCCGGGCGCGATGGGATGATTCGGGTGTCCGTGACTACCGGCACCGACTGGGAGTCACGGACGGTGGCTGCGGTGGTGAAGCTCGACGTGGACGGGCAGAGCGAGTCGTTCTCGGCGGAGAACAGCATCAGCGGTGCGACGAGTGACAGCTCGCTGAGCAACTCCCTGAACGTGGACATCCCGGGCGAGTTCATGACCCGGGACACGAGCCTGGTGAGCGTCAAGCTGGTGGAGATCGAGGACGACCCGCCGGACTCGGGGAACAGCAGCGGCGCAACCTGGGAGGCGGACTCTGGCCTGCTCGATTTGAACGCGCGAGACACCGGGGCCAGCGTGCGCATCGTGCTTGTGCCCATCGAGTACAACGGGGACGGCTCGGGACGGCTGCCCGACCTGAGCGACGCGCAGCTCGCCGTGTACGAGGACCTCCTCTACGCCCAGTATCCGACCCGCTCCGTGGAGATCGTGGTGGGCGACACCCTCAGCCTCAACTACCAGATCCAGGCGTTCGGTCAGGGGTGGGGCGAGGCGCTCAACGAGATCTACAACCGCCGCGAGTCCGAGAACGCAGCGTTCGAGGAGTACTACTACGGGATCTTCTCCCCCGCGGGTTCCTTCGCCGAGTACTGCCAGCAGGGCTGCATCGCGGGCCTGTCGAGCCTCGCGACTGAAGCCTCGGCGTCGTGGGCCCGGGTGTCCATGGGCCTCGGATTCTCGGGCGAAGGCTCGGCCGAGACGATGGTGCACGAGATCGGCCACGCCCACGGCCGCGAGCACAGCCCCTGCGGTGTCAACGACGCCGGGTACTACCCCCACGGCGGCGCCGACATCGGCGTGCAGGGGTACGACATGGTGAACGGCACCCTGAAGAACACAGGCAGCTTCACCGACTTCATGGGCTACTGCGACCCCACGTGGGTCAGCGACTACACCTACAACTGGCTGTTCGACCGCATCTCCGAGGTAAACGGCGAGGCTGAGTACGTCGCACCGCCCGGGTTCACGCCGCGATGGAGCACCGCGCTGGTTGGCATGGATGGCCTGAAGCGAGGCAGCGAACACACCTTGATGATGCCGCCGGGCGGCGAGAAGCAAGACGTGCAGTTCCTCGATGCGGATGGCCAGATCATCGAGACCGTGGCGGGCAGCTTTCACGGCTACAGCCACCTCGCGGGAGGCCGACTCATGTTCCCCACCCCGGGTGACAAGATCGCAGCTGTGCGCCTGGAGTCGGGCGAGACCCTCCCCTGGTAGAGTCCGCCTGACCGGTCGAGTGCCCGACCCTGGTCCTACCGTCGGTACATGATGCGATTTCTACTCCCCTGCATGCTCGCCGGTCTCGGCGCCCTCCTCACTGGCCCCTCGCTGGCCGCTGCTTGCTCCTGCGCGCCGCCGCCGGCACCCGAGGTCGCCCTGCAGGGCGCCGGTGCGGTGTTCGAAGGCACGGTCGTAGGAATCCCCGCTGCGCCGACGGAGAACGAGCCCATGGGCTTCGGCCCGGTGGAGTATCGATTCAACGTGGCCCAGTCCTGGAAGGGCAACGTGGGCATGGAGGCCCGGGTCACCACCAACTCGTCGGGCGCCGCATGCGGACGGAAGTACAGCAAGGGCGAGACCTACATCGTCTACGGGACCGTCGGCGACGACGGCATGGTCCGCGACTCGCTGTGCAGCCGCACCCGAACTCGTGAGAACGCGGCGGATGATCTCGCGGCGCTCGGCGCCGGCGTCGTGCCCCACTCCCGTGGCGGGGTGCGCCCGGGGCCGGGACCGTCGGGGACGGACGCAGTGCCCCCCACCGAGCCCACCGAGCCCCCCGAGGGCGGCACGGCAGCGGCAGCAGTCGCCGCCGCCGAGGGGACCCAGCCCGCCGACGCCGTGGACCCCAGCGCTGCAGAGCCCATTGAGGAGGCCTCCGCCGAGGTCGCCGCGGAGGTCGCCGCAGAGGCCACGACGAAGCCCGCAGCGGCGTCCAAGGCTGCGAGCAAGGCCGCCAACGAGGACGAAGACAAGCTCCCCCGAGAGAACTGCTCGCTCTCCAGCGCGGATGTCTCCAACACGTTGGGGCTCGTGATGCTGACCGGACTCATCGTCGCGTTCCGCCGGCGAGTCGGGCTCTGAACCGCCGCGCGCTCGCCGCGCTGATCGCCCTGGCGAGCCTGAGCCTCGTCCCCTTCGCGCTGCTCGATCAGCGCCCCTTGAACGACCACGACCCCGAGTTCGCCGGGGGCGTGGGGCCGTCGGCGCTCGCATGGGGGCAGGCCAGCTATCTCGACAGAGCCGCTCTCTTGCGGGAGCGGCTGCTCCAGCATCAGGAGCGCCACCCCCAGCTCCCCCAGGCCGTACTCCTCGCCTGGACCGGCACCCTGGGCTGGTCTCGGGCGGTCATCCGGCTGGGCAACCTGCCCTGGCTGCTGCTTCTGCTCGTCGGCACCTGGCTCCTCGCCCGGGAGCTGTCCGAGCCGCGCCTCGCCCTGCTGGCCGCGTTTCTGGTGGGCACGCTGCCGGTGGTGCAGCACATGTCCCGCAAGTGGTTCCCCCACTTCTTCGCGGCGGCCGCGGCGCCGCTGGCCATGGCGCTGGTCCTCATCGCGCTGCGTCAGGCGCGCAGCGGCGGGGTGAAGAGCTGGGTGTGGGTGGCGTTGGGCGTGGTCCAGGGGCTGCGCCTTCACCTGCATCCCATCGGAGCCCCCGACGTCGCCATCACCTCGGCCTTGCTGCTGGTGGGTCTGTGGCTGAGCCGCCAGCACATCGCAGCCCTTCCCTGGCGGGGGCTGCTCGGTGCGGCCTCGCTCGCCGCCGTGCTCGGCGCGCCCGCCGTGTTCGCCGGCGCGACCCACGAAGGCGGCATTGGCTTCAGCGAGTACCTGCGCATGGTCAGCGGGTACCTGAGCCCGCGAGACCTCTCGCTGCACCGGCTCCCTCTCGCGCTGGGGGCCGCGATTCTCCCCGGCGCCGCGCTGTGCGTCGTGCTGCCCGGCCTCGTGGGCCTCGGCGTTGCCGGCCGCCCGGGACTCGCCAGGCTCGGGACCCGGCTGGTCGCCGCGCGAGTCGCGCTTCAGATCCCTCTCATCCTCGTCACGGTCGGAAATGGTGGCTTTCTCGCCGACTGGATGCTGCTCGCGCCGGACTGCGTGGTCTTGTGCGCGCTGGGCTTGGGTCGCCTGACTGAGCGCAGCGGCGCGGGGCGATGGCTCTACGGGGCGGCGATCGCGCAGGGCGTCGTCACCTTGCTCGTGCCCCTGGGGCTGGGGCTCGCAGCCCCGAACGCCCTCGCGGCGCCGCCCCCAGGCTCGGCTCTCTGGGGGCGCTCCGAGCACGGCGGGCTGTACAACACCCACCACATCCCGCTGCGCGCGCCTCAGGCAGGGGCGATGTTGGCTGCGGCGCTCGGATCCCCGACCCGGATGCTGGGGGTGGAAGACCTCACCCTGGCCACGATCGGCTGCGACATCCCCCCCGGCACCTCGTGGCAGGCGCCGGCGGACGGCGTGCACTTCGGGGCCACGCCCGGGACGGACCCCCTAGAAGCCGCCTGGGGATTGACGCCTGAGTGGCAGCGCGGCCGCACCGAAGGCCAAAAGGTGAGTCTCGTTCGCCTCTGGCGGGTGAGCGTCGAGCCCGAGGACTGCGTGGTCTCGGGCGCGGAGCGGGAGGCGCTGATCGCGTCCGCAGCCGAGCACCTGACCAAGACCCGCGGCGCCGATGCCCACCCAGTCCAGGACCTCGCCCAGTGGTTCGTCGCCGCGCCCCGACCCAGCGCCGAGCCCGAGCCCGGCTACCTCTCCGCCGCCATCCTGCTGGTGCACTGACCCTGAGACTTTCGGCTTGACGATCGCCCTCGCTCCCGCAAACATAACGCGCGTTCGATATCGACTCTCCCGGAGCACTCATGCACCCCCTGCGCTACCTAGCCATCTACGCCCTCAGCGGCATCGGCATCGCCTCGCTCTTCACCCAGGGCATCGCGACCTTCACGCTGCCCTTCATCATCTTCGGGGTGATCCCGCTCGCCGAGATGGTCCTGCCCGGCACGCCAGAGAACCTCGCGCCAGAGCAGGAGAAGGCCCGCCTCGCCAGCCCCGTCTACACCGCGCTGCTCTACCTCGCCCTTCCGATCCTCTTCGCCGCCCTCGCGGTGCTCATGGTCCGCGCCGAGTCGGGCGCCCTGAGCGGGCTCTCTCTGCTCGGCGGCATCGCGACTGTGGGCTCGCTGGTCGGCGCGCTGGGGCTGAACGCCGGCCACGAGCTCGGTCACCGAAGCAACCCCGCGCACCACCGCACCAGCAAGCTGCTCTACCTCAGCGCGCACTACATGCACTTCTTCACCGAGCACAACCTCGGGCATCACATGAAGGTAGCCACCGACGACGACCCGGCCTCGGCGAAGCGCGGAGACTGGCTCTACGCGCGATGGGTCCGCTCGATTGTGGGCGGGGTGCGCTCCGCGTGGCACATCGAGACCTGTCGCATCGCGCGCAAGGGCCACCGCGCGATCTCCGTGCACAACTCCGTGCTGCGCGGATTCATCATCCAGGCCGCCGCTCTCATCGCCGTGGGGCTGCTCATCGGGTCCACGGCCGCCGCTGCGTGGTTGGGCGCCGCGCTTGTCGGGGTGTTGATGCTCGAGACCGTGAACTACGTGGAGCACTATGGACTGCGGCGCGGCGACAACGGCCGGGGCCGACCGGAGCGGGTCCAGCCCCACCACTCGTGGAACTCCAACCACACCCTGGGTCGCATCCTGCTCTTCGACCTGTCGCGGCACAGCGACCACCACGCCAACCCCCGCCGCCCCTACCCGGTGCTCCGCCACTTCGACGACGCGCCCCAGCTGCCCACCGGCTACCCGGGGATGATGGTGCTGGCGACGATTCCGCCGCTGTTCCACGCGGTGATGGCCCGAGAGCTCGACAGAGTCCAGCAAGCCCACCCACTGCCGGTCTCCGCGGAGCAGAGCGCGGCGTGATCGGGCGCGTAGACTGAGCGCATGCCTCGCATCGTTGACCACGACGCCCAACGCCGAGACCTGCTGACCCGCTCCTTCGCCCTGTT
>Ga0222662_1000763_pt1 | contig 21410 bp, 13 predicted proteins | sample AntAcemetagen600_FD_179821 | JGI IMG/M metagenome (GOLD analysis project Ga0222662, IMG submission 179821) | Saline water microbial communities from Ace Lake, Antarctica - #600 | ecosystem: Environmental > Aquatic > Non-marine Saline and Alkaline > Saline | place: Antarctica: Ace Lake...
AGCAAAAAATGCTTTTTTGTTTTTTCTATTGTGCTCAGGAGGCGGCGGGGCCACTATCCTCAGTTCAGTAGTCCCACAGTGGGGCTACCTGAGTAGTTACCGGAAATTTTGTAAATTTCAAAGCCGCATGGATTGCGGTGCACCAGTTTGTCCGGGCGAAAGTGCGAGGTGAAACACCTGCATGGATCAAGACCGACCACGCCTTCCCAACACAAGGCCAACTAAAGTCATACCATCGGCGGATTGGAGAAATCCTCATCGAGCGCGGTCTTGTAACAGAGTTACAGCTACAAGAGTGCCTCAAGCTTCAGGAAGAAACGGGGAGAAAACTCGGCGAGATACTTGTCGAAAAAGAATTGCTCTGGGAAGAAGATCTCGTGGAGTCGTTGGCCATCCAAAACGGGAACGCTTTCATCGAGCTTGATCCTGACATTGTCGAGCCGGATCTTTTAACGAAAATCCCCGAAGCCTTGGCTCGTGAAATGAGGATCTTCCCCGTTTCACTTCAACACAATGTCTTTGTTCTCGCGACTGATGTCATAGATGTGAGCGGGGACAGTGATGCCGATCGCCAGCGTGATCGGCGCGAAGTGGAATTGAGTGAAAAATTTGGCTGTGCCATTCGCATGGCCTGGTCTTGCACCCGCGATATTGATTTTGCAATCGACCGGGCCTATGCAAAATCAAGACCAACACCAAAACCAACCAAAGAACGACTCGGGGAACGCTTGGTGCAAATGGGCCGGCTGACTCGGAACGAATTACTGGAAGCCCTCCGCATTCAAAAACGCACCCGGGAGAAACTCGGTCGTATTCTCGTAGGAATGGGAAAAGCAACCGATTCCGAGATCGATGAAGTTCTGGAAAATCAGGCCCAACATGCTTAGCACCCTATTCAAAAGAGTAGCCAGATGGATCCTCTTTCTAGGGTGGTTTTCAATGCCCCCTCTATTCGCAGTAGAACTGCCTCCAACCAGCTACGAATATACCTGGTTGGAAAGGCAACAAATCAATTTTGAAAACCAGCAACTCGTTGTGGACCTCGAGCCGGCAGTCGGAGCGCAGAACTGGGTGGAGGCCGAAAAGATTCTCACTCAGGCATTACAGAACGATCCCGAAAGCAATGCACTCAAAGGCAGACTTCTAACGGTTCTTGCTGAAGCGGGAAAAAACAAGGAAGCCCTGGAACTCGCCTATCCGCTCTTAAAGGAATACCCCCGCCACCTCCCGCTCATCCTCTACATCGGCAACGTCGAGACGAAAGCGGGTAACCGGGATGCGGCAGCCAAAGCATGGACTTATGCGTTGGCCCTACCTGAGACATCGAAGGAGGATAGACTCTTCGCCTCCAAGAGCCTCTACTACGAAGCGCTCAAGAAAAAAGATCTGGCCGTTGCTTTAAAAGCCTCTGAGACCTGGGCCTCCCTCGAACGATCCTATCAGAGCAACCTGCAATACGCCTCCGCCCTTTGGAAAACCGGGAACCGCGACGAAGGCATCCGTGTCCTGGAAAAAGCAAATCGCCTGGCCGGACCGAAGGAGAAAGAGACTGCTCAATTCTTCCTCGCCTACACCTTGATGAAGGCCAATCGCCCCGCCGAAGCTCAACCGCTTTTCCGTCGTTTAGCCACGGACTCAGAGGATTCGGGTGCCCGTCGTCGGGCTTCCATGCAGCTAGCTTATAGCAGCATCGCAAGTGGAGATATGAAGTCCGCGCAACAGTGGCTGGACGCTGCCGCCTTGGATGGCCCTAAAGATGAGGAGTGGAAGAAACTCTACTCCGAAACCATCCTTGCTGAAGGAGATGTGGAAAAAACGCTCGCTGCGGCTGGTACTTTTTTTGACGCCGACCAAGCCAACTTTCTCACCCTCCTCTCTTTTCAGTTTTTGCGCAACGGCTACGAAGGACTCGCCTACCACTTCATCCGCCGGGCAGCTGATCGACCTGGCCTGCCGGAGGACCGGAAAGCAGACTACTGGGCCAACCGGGCCTATATGGCCGAGAATCAGGATAATTACCAGGATGCACTGGACTCCATCGACCTCGCCCTCACACGGGAACCCAACCGGGTTGATTGGAAAATAGTAAGAGTGCGCTCCCTTTACATGCTCGGTGAGACCGATATGGCTCTGGATGAAGCAATCGAACTGGAGAAAGAGGTGGATGCGCTTCCCACTACTCCGGAAAATACCAGAATTCTCAATGAAGCAATCGACCTCATCGCAAACAGCCATTTGGAGGAAGAAGAATACCGCCAGACCCTCCGGACCGCCGAGCAGTTCTTACCCGTTTACAGTGGTAGCGGTCTCTATCGTTCTCAGGCATTAGCCTACTACCATCTGGGGGATTACGACGAGTCGAATGCCGCCTTCGAAGAATTCTTCCGCCGACAACCGGATCCTGACCCGGTTACTTTCGTTGAGTATGGATATTTGCAGGAAAAGCGTGGTGAGTGGGAACTTGCAATCGGTGCCTTCACACATGCCGTTCAAAGCAATCCTTACGATCTGCGCTCATGGGAGACTCTCACCTATGTGCTTGTGAAAGCGGTGGAGAACGATGATGCCGTAGTAGCCGCAAAGGAAACCGTTGCACTTCGCGCAGAGACTCTTCCCTCCGCCGATGACGATGAACAGGAGGAGATCCAACAAGCCATCATCGACTACAAAACTCTGATCGGAAATCTCGAACGCACTTGGGGGTTTCAGGCCTTTGCCAACTACAATGAATTCATTCCGGGGGGGAATGATGTTTTCGTCTCGCGCAACTCCGGACTCCCCGCGGAGCTCGGTGCCCAAATCTCCTATCGTCCGCCGATCATCGGATTTCGGGATTACCGGACCTTTGATCTCTTTGCCCGAGTCCTCGCGCAATTTGACGACAACACCATACGGACAAACGACGATTCCTGGCAGGGGGGCATCGGGGGCGAATGGAAACCCTTCAAGACACTGAACTATGTCACCTCTTTGGAATATCTCTTTAAAATCGGCGATGATGCACGCGAAGGATGGCTCTGGAGAAACCGGGCCTCCTATGCCTATGGGGATTACCCGCGCGAGGATGAGGCTTGGTGGCCAACTCTCGTTCTCTACGGTGAAGCGGCATGGTACTGGGACCGCGACTGGAACGAGCAGGAACTCTCCCTCTTCACTGAAGATCGTTTGGGGATTTCCTGGAAGATCCGCGATAACCTGAGCCTGACCTTCCCTCAAATACAGGGAACTATTCGGTATTTGATCCGCGGCTACACAGATAGAAGCTCGTACATTTTCGGAGGCTTTGGTGCCAACCTTCGATTGGCTGAAGGAGAAACAGAGGACTCTACCAATGACTGGTATATCGATTTTTTCCTCCATTACGACTGGGGACGATTCCTAAACGAAGAAGGCAGCACTACCGGGTCCCGGTTTGACGGATGGGCTGCAGGGCTACGATTCTACCGATGAAAAGAAATCTATTACTCAACCTGTTCGGTTCTTTCCTCTTTGCCATTTCACCGCTGGCAGGGCAAAGCGAACCCTTTCCCTCCGAGGGTGGCGTCTCGACCCTTAGTAAGGAGCAAGATCGGCTATTCGATGAACTGCTGGAAACAGAAGTCAAAAGGGATCCTGCTGCCTCGAATCTAATCCAGAATAATCCGGCCCAGGCAGCCGAACTAGTCGAAGAGAGTGATCCTATTCTCGTAGAATCTCCCCAAAAATCACCTGTCACCGGCACCTTCCTGCAACTCAACCGTGAATGCGCTGATTTTTCGACCGAGGAATGGAGAAAGGCACTCGCTTTTTCCAGAGAGGCGGGACTTACCGAAATCATAGTGCAATGGACCGCTACCGATACAATCGCTTACTTTGAACCTGCACCCGAGCGATACACGGAAACCCATCCAACCGTTAACAGACTTCTAGATGCCGCCGCTGACCTGGACCTGAAAGTCATACTCGGATTGAGCCATGATCCTCGCTATTGGAAAAATATAAACACAAGAGCAGATGTAATCGATGTCTACTTCAGGGTCCGCAATACCCAGAATCTTTTCCTCCAGGAATTTCTTCTGGAAACCTTTGGCGAGAATAAGGTCTGGACCGGTTACTACATCAGCGAGGAGATTGACGACCTGAACTGGCGCGAACCCTCTTTGGAAATCGTCTTTCATCAGTTTCTTCTTCGCTCAGGGCGGATCATCAGGGAACGGGATGAGGAGCGGTCAATTGCAATCTCCTCTTTCTTCCGCAAACGCACCGCACCCTCTACCTTCGCTACAAACCTTCGTAATCTTATGAGCGCAACGGAAATAGGGCAGTTGTGGATACAGGATGGTATAGGAGTTGAACTCCTCAGTTCATCCCTGATCGAGCCCTATTATCAGGCCATTGCCCGCAATTTCTCCCAACCTCCTCCCAATGTAGGAATCGTGGTCGAGTTATTTGAGCAAACCTCCCCACCCAATGAGCCGTTTAAGGCGGATCCAGCACTACCCGGAAGAGTGGAACGACAACTCCGCGACGCTTCGCTTCTCGGATCCCCCATCACCCTCTTCTCTCTTTTTGACTATGCGGACCCCAGCAAAGGGGGCCGACAAAAAGAAGTCTATGAAGTCATTCGCAAATGGAACGGCCAAGATCCGGCCTTGAAAGAAACAACCATCGACGATGGGGAGACCACTACCGAAGACGAGCCGTCAAGCCAACCTGATAGCGAACCGAGTCTAGACTTGCCCGAACAAGGCAACCCCTGAGCCTCATTCCGGAAGGCCGATACAGCCTTCGCGACTGTGGTTCTACTCGGAACGTTTTCAAAGAATAGTTCGTGTTCGAGTATTCCTGGTTTCCGTGCTTTTTTGCGAGTTGCCGTATTTTGTTAAGGATTCCGGTTTCCCAAAATCAAAAATTCAACCTTCATTCGAATGTTCCTTCGCCTCCTACTCCTTCTGACCGGATTTCAGGTCTCGGCGATTGAGGAAGAACCGGCACCCGCCGTCGAATTACCCGCTTACTCGGTAGGCGTTTTACGTGCTGAAAGATCGATGGAGTCCCTACCCTCCTCCATTGCACTCGTGAACCAAACAACCATTCAAGACGGCACCCTCCAGCTCACTCTCGATGAACCATTTCAAAACATACCGGGAGTCTTTGTCCTCAACCCGTATAACTTTGCCCAGGACACCCGAATTGCAATTCGTGGGTTTGGCGCGAGATCCGATTTCGGTATCCGCGGGATCCGTCTTTATGTTGATGGCATACCAGCGACAACGCCTGATGGGCAGGGCGAGGTCGACGGGATTGACCTCGGATCGGCGGAAAGGATTGAAATCCTTCGCGGCCCTGCCTCCTCGCTCTACGGAGCGGCCGCGGGGGGAGTCATCCTCATCGAGACGGAAAGTGGGCCTCCTATTCCGTTTGCAGAAACCCGTATAACTGCTGGCTCATACGGCCTATTCCAGACGCAAGCGAAAGCCGGCGGGCAATGGGATGACCTTAGCACTCTAGTGAGTGGCTCGTATCTACAATACGATGGCTACCGGAACCACAGTCGGACCGAAGGGGCCCGGTTTAATTCCAAAACCGAATACTTCGTCCAACCAGAATCCAAACTTACTCTCACCGTCAGTGCGATCGATCTTCCTCAACAGGACGACCCAGGTGGCCTGACACTGGAAGAGGCCCGCTCCGATCCACGACAAGCACGCGACCGCAACCTTAGTTTTGACGGGGGGGAAAGAGTCTCTCAGGAACGGGTTGGGGCCAGTTGGAACCAGAATATCGGGGCCGCGAATGAATTGATTTTTCGCACCTATTATACCCACCGGGACTTCGCGAATAAGCTGCCGTTCGAGAATGGAGGACAGGTTACCTTCAATCGGCACTTTCCCGGTGCGGCGTTGCTCTTTCGCAAAGAGGAGGGAGACTTCCGCTTTCGCACAGGTTTTGACTTGGATACCCTCCAAGACCACCGCAAAAATTACGACAACCTCGAAGGTACCCGGGGAGATCTCGTTCTGGATCAAGAGGAAAAGGTGAACAGTCTCGGCATCTTTCTAGCGCCGGAATATTCACTGTCCGAAACCCTGATCGCCTCGGCGGGGCTTCGATACGACAATGTGCAATTTGATGTCGAAGATAATTTCCAATCGGACGGAAACGACTCTGGCAGTCGCACCTTTGAGCAACTCAGCCCCATGGTCGGTTTAACCTGGGAACTGATCCCATCGGTTAATTTGTTTACCAACATCGCGCAATCCTTTGAGACGCCGACAACCACTGAATTGGACAACCCGGATGGAGGTGGATTCAACTCTCAACTGGAGCCACAAACTGCTACCAATTTCGAGATCGGTGCCAAAGGATCTGTCGCCGCGAGCCCGATCCCCATGCGCTACGATCTGGCCTTCTTTCACATCGACATCAAAAACTCTCTGGTACCATTCGAACTTCCAGAATCACCCGGACGGGAATTCTACCGCAACGCCGGCAGCAGCAAGCGAACTGGATTTGAGGGATTTTTGGAGGTCTATCCCACTCCGGAACTATCCCTGGCAGTCAGTTACACGTGGTCGGATTTCCAATACGACAACTACCAGACAGATGGTGAAAGTTTTTCGGGCAACGAAATTCCCGGTATTCCGGAAAACTTTGGAAGCTTCGTGATCGAATACCGGAAGCCCGCCGGCTTCTTTGTTCGCTGGACGACTCGAATCGTCGGTTCCTTTTATGCTGACGACGCTAACGACACCCTCATAGAGAGTTACACCACCTCAGACCTGCGGCTCGGCTTCGAACAGTCTTTTGGAAACTGGACCTTCTCTCCTTTTCTGGGAATCAACAACGTCTTCGACGAATCCTACTTCGGAAACATTCGCATCAACGCCTTTGGGGGTCGCTACTATGAACCAGCCCCTGATCGGAACTTCTACGGAGGTCTACAAGCTAGCTATTACTTTGAGTAGGACAGCAAAATCCGCAGCGTCCCTCGGAGGGACCACCTCCGTGTGGTCCGTTGCGCCGGAGCAGTCTCTAACCTTAGGGTATGAAACCGAAAACGATCGGGAGCTGTAAGACAATCATCCGAGATTCCAAGCCTACTCTTTCAGCAAACTTTCCAACGTCTCAAAATCCAGAACCGAGTCGCTTTGCTCCGCACCATCAAATAGGGCGGCCAATAATCCTCTTTTTTCGTCCTGCAGCCGGATGACTTTTTCCTCAACCGTGCCCGCCCCGATTAATTGGATGGATTGCACTTTGCGCGTCTGACCGATCCTGTGGGCGCGGTCTGTCGCCTGCGCTTGTGCGGCGGGGTTCCACCACGGATCGTAGTGAACCACCGTATCCGCACCCGTCAGGTTTAATCCCGTGCCCCCAGCCTTCAAGGAGAGCAGAAAAACCGGAATGGAGTCATCCCCATTAAACTGATCAACGATCTGCTGCCGGTTTCGGGTCGAGCCATCCAGGTAACAATAGGGCACGCCATCCGCTTCCAAATCGGTCCGCAGCCAGCTGAGCGTCTGGGTGAAGCTGGAGAAAACCAACATGCGCCCTCCCCCGTCCCGCACCTCGGCAAGGATCTCCATGAGCCCGTTTGACTTCGCAGAGGTCTCTCTCGGGAGATCCGCATCTAGAATACGTGGCTCGGCTACTACCTGGCGCAAACGGAGGAGTTCCTTCCACAGTTCCGCTGTGAGTTGACCCTGCTTTGCTCCCGAAGAGCGCAAGCGGGACAAGGTACTTTCGGTTCTCACCTGAATGGACCGATAGAGTTCTTCCTGAGCTTCGCTCAGTCCCACAAATCGACGGGATTCCCATTTCTCCGGAAGGTCTTTGAGCACCTCGGCTTTAGTCCGCCGAAGCAGATAGGGACGCACCAAAATCAGGGTCTGGTCCGGACTGCGTGCTGAGGTTCCCCTGCCGCTCCGTAAAATTCCCGGCAAGGCAAATCGGCCGATCCCCTCCAGGTCTGAAATCGCGTTCTCGATCGGCGTCCCGGTCAGAGCAAAACGGGAATCCGCTTGCAGGCTCCGCATTACCCGTGCCGTTTCGGTCGAGGGATTTTTGAAAAACTGAGCCTCATCCGCGATAATTGTGGCAAAATTGGTTTTGAGAAATAGGGCACGATCTGCCCGAAGGGTTCCGTATGAGGTGACCAACAAATCTTTTCCACCCAATCGCGAGAAATCCAAATCGCGAGATGCTCCGTGATAGCCATGAGCACGAACCGCAGGCAGGAACTCAGCCGCCTCCCTCACCCAGTTCTCCACCAAGGAAGCGGGGCATACCACCAACGACGGTTTCTCCTCCCCCACGCCGACGGCACAGCCAATCAATCCGAGGCTTTGCACCGTTTTTCCAAGCCCCATTTCATCCGCGAGAATGCCGCCCAATCTCTCGCGGTGCAGGTTCCAGAACCAGCCGACACCGACTTTCTGATACCCCCGCAACCGGGCACCCAAAGAATCGGGAAGACCCGGTAGCTCCACCGCATCCGGATCGTTCAAGCGGCGCACGCTGGCCTTCCACTCTGACGGGCTGACCCACTCCGGTTCGATCTCCGCCAACATGTCCTCAGCGTCCGAAAGGGCTCCGGCGGGGATCTGATATTGTCCGCCGCCTTGACTGAGCCAAGGTGCCGCCCGGCGCGACCACTCCTTTGCCTTCGCGAGTCCGTCCGGGTCGACCAGAAAAATCTTATCCTTTTTATCGATGTGGCCGGATCCCATGCGAACGGCCTCTCTGAGCTCGGTGTCCGAAACGCCATTCCAACCGACGGTGACAAGGAAGTCTCCGTCTAAGCTCTCCGCCGGGTTTACCTCGATTTTCGGCTCCAAAAAGCGGATTTTCGCGGTCCTCTCCCGATAATTTCCGGTCGGTACAAGCCCCCAAACTGCCTCAATTTTCTTTCCATAGGCCGCCAGAAATTCCAATACCTGCAGCCGATCCCTCAGCCACCACTTGCGGTTTGACGGTTCCAGTTTAAAACGGTCCGTTTTCAACCGCTCCCGTATCTCCGAATAGGCAGAGTGCTCCGTGGAGGGCAGTTGTATGGCGAGAAAATGCTCCGATCCGTCAATTGTTCCGGGTGTCGCCCTGGATCGCTCCTCTGCCGCAGGTCTCTTTCGGGTTTCTGGAGATTTGCCAGAACTTCCTCCGCGGGGTGACCCCTGCGTCGATTCTTTCGCCTCATCCAATGGCATCGGGTTGGGCTCTTCCCTTGAAAGGATACTAAGGATTGGTGCATCCGCCGAGAGCAGATCCTTTCCATCGTGTGGCCGGAAGATGAGGTCCTCTCCTGCCATGCTCTGCAATTCCTGCAGTTGCTTCCGGGTCAACTGAAGAATACTTCCCGGCCACTTTCCACACAACGATTCCAACAGCCAGAGCACGCGAGCCCCGGAATCGGTCAGATCATACTCCACCTTCCGGTCCAGCTTCTCAGGGGGCACCGTCAGCCCATCTACCGTAAGTTCCAGCTTCATCATTGCCGCTCCGCTCCGCGAAAGTGCCTGCTCCCAATTCGGAGGCATTACCAAAAGTGGCACCAATTTCTGCTCCGCGTCTTTGGATACCCGCAACGTGGTCCCCACCTTTGGAGTTTTGTTGGCTTCTTCCGTCACCCTCCATGGATCGCAGTGAGATGGGGTTGTCACAAGGGAAAACGAATCATTTGTGAGAACAACCCAGTTATGGAGAGTGCGAAAGTTTATTTCCCTGTGGCCAAGAGCTTTAGCCCTGGTTTCTCACCGGCTGGATCATTTTGGATTAGGGCGGTAACGGGCGGCCCTTGTCGCCGAACTCCGACGCAGGCGCTCGCCCTTCGATCAACTCAGGGCCTTGAGCTTGTCGAAACGGCAAGCGAGCACGCCACAATACCAAGTCCCCCGTGGCGTGTCCGCTTGCGGACGCCAGCGGCGCGTTAAGTCCACGGGTAAAGCCCAAATGGCACCTTTTATCGGGCCAGCGCGGCATCGAGACAAGCTCGAGCCCTGCTACGGTGGGGAAGTGGCGGCATCGAGGAGGGCTTAAGCCCTACATGCTTTCCAAAAAAGGGATCCTGAACCATCTCTTCGAGAACAATCACTTGCATCCATCCTGAAGAAACCTTTGATGAAGCCATTCATTCGTATCTTCAGAATCCACTTAATCTTCCCGGAGTCCAATTTGTCCTGCTCGCATTGGTGAGCTTGGGGGCCTCATCCGCGCATCTAGCTGCCTCACCCCTTGCACCAGAATGGCTTGAGCCGAGGGGAGAGCAAACTTCCTGGACGGCCGAGTTTGAGCAAGAACGATTCAGCAGCCTGAAGAAATTCCCATTTCGTAGTGAGGGGCGCCTGGACTACTCCCCTGAACACGGACTCTGGATCCACTATCCGTCGGACAATCGATCTATCCTCGTCACAACCGATGAGGTAAGGGTTTTGGAAGAAGGTGGAACGGAACGGGATACCGACGAGGAATTTGGCCGATCCCTGCAAGCGTTACTTTATCTTCTCGATTTCCAATTCGAGAGCCTTGCCGAAGATTTTACAATTGAGGCAAACGGGCAACCTACGGAAGAATGGAAAATCCGCGTGGAACCGAAGGATGGAGAGTACGATTTTGCTTCGATGACTCTGAATGGCACCGGCACTTACCCCTCCTTTCTGGAAATAGACCGCGGCTATCGGAAACGACTTGATATCACCCTCCGACCCGCACAACCCATGCCCGAAACAACCGGCGCTCAGTGGCTGGAGAGAGGAATGAACGAAAATGAGCCTTCCCCGTGAGACCGGTATTCCGCATCCTAATCCTGGTCTTCGGAGCGCTTGCCGCTCTCGGTATCATTTGGAAGACCGCGCTTTTGGAACGGATATCGACTGACGTCACCGACCTGATCACCCAGACGGAAGGAGACCGCGACCTTCAGATACTGGCCAAGCTTCGCAAGGAACAATCCAACTACCTTTTTGCCCGACTGGACGGCGCAGGGACAATCAGGTGGAAAGCTGCCGAGCTTTTTCGCTCCGAGCTATCTTCCATGGAGGGAATACGCGCTTCGGGAAGCGGAACCTCTCCTTCGGATCCCGAAGCGATCTTACAGGTTCTTCTGCAAGAGCGATTCCCACTCCTCTTTCCCTCCCGTCTCACTAATCTTCATGACGGGAAGTCGTCCACTTCTTACGATGTGCAAAAACTGGCACGCAAGGCTGTAGCGGATCTCGACGAGTTTTTATCCAAGCCCGGCACCTATCAGGCAGAAGAGATTCTACCCGCTGATCCACTGCTTTTAGTGATCCGGAGCCTGGACCAGGTCGAGGGTTCGCGGGGGTCCGGCGACACCGATTTGGTATGGGCTGAATTCAGTCAAAGCATCTTTGATCATGATTTTCGCGAATCTACTATAAAACAACTCGAAGACCCCGCCAATCGTGTGCGTACCGAATTTCCAGAGATCGAACTGCAAATGGCCGGCTCTATCTTTTTCTCGGAGGCAAATGTAGCCGATTCTCGTGCCGAAGTTCTTCGGATTAATCTCATCTCTCTTCTCGGGATCGTCTTTCTCGTCTGGCTATGCTTCCCAAAGCCCAGCGCCGTTCTCCACCTTCTCGTGCTGATTGTTTTCGCATTCCTTGGTGGAACCGCCGCGGTCGCGATCTTCTTTGGTCAACCTCACATCCTCGCCTTCCTTCTTGGCAGCGTTCTATCCGGCATCTGCGTAGACTATGGATTGCACATTCTTATTCATCGGAGCAAGTCAGGTGATAATGGATACGAAAAGACGCTCAGAACCATCAAAAAGCCCCTTCTGGGCAGTGGACTCTCAACGATAGCTGGATTTCTTCTTGTTTGCTTTTCTGATGTAGCCCTCCTCCAGGAGACCGGTCTTTTCGTAGCGGCAGGACTGGCAACTGCCTTGGTCGTGTGCTGGGTTTATTTTCCGCTCTTTCATCCAAACTCAAAGGGACGGGCAGGGGGCGCGATGCTGATGGAGCGCATCCGACCCCGGGTTGGGAACCGCGCATTCCGGAAAAGAGTCGGCCTGGCCTTTTCCATCATCCTGGTTTTAGTAGGAATGGCTGGTTTTAAAAACCTCTCCTGGGAGGACAATATCAGGCAATTGAATGTGCCGCATCCGGCCTTACAGGAAGAACTTGAGAATGTCCTTCAACCCTTCGGTCTGGGCGAGGACCAACATACGTTTTTGTCTTATGGAAAATCCCTGTCGGAGGCGGTCTCGGAGCAGGGTGATTTCCTCCGGTTGCTCAGTGAAAAAGGTTATCCGTCCTCTCCCGATTGGTCCTCTGTCTTCCCGAGTCCAGAGGCTCTTTCGCAGAGTCAAATTTTCGCAACACAGGATGCAGACCTTTTTCTCACCTCCTTTCAACGTGCCCTCAATGAGAGCGGCTTCGAAGCCGAAGTCTTCTCCCCCTTTTTTAAGGGTTTCCGGTCACAGGTTAACTCTGATACATTTACGGAGGAGTCCGTCGACCGAGCGGCAATCGCTTTGGGTCAGGCGATTGATGGTCCCGCTTCCTTTGCTTTCCACAGTGAACCCGGTCTCTCCTGGCTGATCACCCGGGTCGAGGGCTACGTTCCACCACTTGCCGGAACCCCCGCTCTTGTCATGGATCGCGACGAGTCGATCAACCGCATCCTCACCCGATACCGCGATGCCTTTCTCGATCTGTCCCTTCCCGCTTTAGGACTTGTCACACTCATTCTCGTGGTCACTTTCCGCCGCGATGGCATCATCGCCGCTTTGATCAGCAGCATCTCGGTTTTCACCGGACTGGGCTTGGTTCTACTGGCCTTTGGTAGTCTTAATCTCTTCGCCCTGGCAGGTGCCTTTGTCGGCTTCTGCCTTGCACTGGACTACACGCTATTCGCGCGGCTCACCCCGGAAAAAGAGGCACTGGTGCCCGCTTCCGTTATGATCTCCGCCGCTACCTCCGGCGTTTCTTTTTGCATCCTTGCAACCAGCAAGATCGAAGCGGTTCAGTGCCTGGGAGTCGGAGTATTGGGTAGCATTGCCTGCTCCGTGCTGCTCCTGGTTGCCTTTGGTCCTACAATAAGTCGCGCCGATACCGAGGTTATTTGTAATCCTCAAAAAGAGACGGATTGAGAGCCTTGAACGGTTCCATCCTGATCGACCAGTAATGCGTTTACCGTCGGTGACTTTCCCGTCCAGTCAATGCGGAGTAAGCCAAAGCCTAGCCCGGTAAAAACCTCGCCCTGTCGGTAGGGATTGATCTCACCTGGGAATGTATCCCACGCATGAGTCAGGCCCGATGAGGTGATCTCCATTAGGGGATAGTCACCCGCAAAGTCCTCCAGAAGTGAAATTTCATGGATGTGCCGATCTCCGCTCAGGAGCACCGCCTTGGCTCCAGTCTGAGCAATCTCCCGCAGCAACCACTCCCGCTCCTCAGGGTAGTTTTCCCACTTCTCGTATCGATGCTTATCCGACAGTATCTGAATCCCGCTCGCCACTAAAAATAAATCCACTGCCGGGTCGGCCAGTTGGCCTTCGACCCATTCCTTCTGCGCCTCCCCCAATAGGGTTGGTTTCTTCGCCTTTTTCCCACTGGCAAAATAGCGGCCATCGAGAAGGATCACGCGGGTTCTTTTTCCATCCGGACCAAAGTCATACGATCCATACAGCCCCTCCCTGCTTCGACGCGGATCATCCGCAGGCACCTCGAAGAAATCCATAGCCAACTCTTTCGCTTCCCGTTTGATTGATAATTCACGCCCGGCGTTGTTCTTCCCATAATCATGATCATCCCACGTACCGATGATGGGAAAACGCTCCCGAAAGTCCCGGTAATCCTCACGGTTAAACTGACTGTAATAGCGTTGCTGCATCCATGCAGGACTACCATCTCCGCGGGTACTACGCCCACCGATAGGCTCATACCAGTCCGCGTAAATATTATCTCCCAGCCAAACCCAGAGATCGGGCGACTTGCTGGCGATGACCGGCCAGAGGGGTTGTGGCAATTCATCCCGGTTGCAGGAACCAAACGCCACTACCTCAAGCGGCTCGTCGAAAACCTCGGGAAACTTGGCTTCGGACTCCGACAAGAAAAGAATCGTGCTGACAAACGGAATCAAAAATCTAGATCGCATCATACTCCAATCCGTATCTCATAAAAATCTTGCAGGCAATTCCTCTGATAGAATTGCTGACAAATAAAACGGTGTCGCGACTAAGGAGTCTCTCCTCATTGATCGTCCAACGGCTTTCCGCCGATCATTTTCCACAATCGCCCAACCGAACCGTCCCCCACTTCTCGAAAATACTCCATTGTGACGTGTTCATCCGGACGAGTTGGATCCACCCGAATCCCCCATAGCGGCTTCACCGAATCCGGCAGGACAGAATAGCGCAAATCCCCGATAATGCCGGGGTCCGAAGGCCATCGATAAAGAAAGTCTTGAGAAAAATGGCGGAAGCGGGCGACATCCCCAGCTAGAACGTTATCGCTCCCAACCAAGATCTCCGCATCTTCGCCGGAGAAATCCTCCACCGCCCCTCCCTCGTAGTGAACCGGTTCTCGTCCTGGAAAGATTGATACAGCATCCACGTAATAGGTTCCATCGCTCAGATAAACGGTTCTCCAAAGAATCTGGTTGGCAAAGGAGGGCCGCGCGCTGACTCGTTCAACGGTATGGCCCCTTTGATCGGCTAATTCGCGGGCCCAAGACTCAGCGTTCTCGCGTTGAAAAACACCGAACCCAAGATACCCCAGACAAATGATCAGTCCTAAACGTGCCCAAAATGCCGACCGCAATACGAAGGTAAGAACGAGAGCCAACAGGAGCGGGCCCGTAAAAAGAGGGTCGATGATTGAGATCACATCCCAGGATTCCCGGTATCCGCTAAAGGGCCAGTAAAGCTGCGTCCCATAGCTGGTGCAGGCATCCAGAAGACCGTGGGTCAAAGCCCCGACAATTCCATACAACGCCAACCGCCCGAAACCAGCCGAGCGGATCTTTGGGACCAAAGCAGCCAAGGCGGCAACCAACAAACCTATTACCGGCGCAAAGACCAATGCATGGGTGAAGTGCCGATGATACTGCAGCCCCAAAAGTGGATCCTCGCTGGATTTAATCAAAACATCGATATCGGGAGCCGCCCCAGCAATCGCACCAATCAATGCCGCCCGCCCCCGCTCACCCGGACGAGAAACGGTTAATGCAGCGATCGCTCCTAAAGTTGCCTGACTAACCGGATCCATAGTTTTTATTCTTCACCAAAACGACGTGGTTTTGCCGAAAACGCAAGGGATTGTAGCTCTAAGGCAGCAACAATTCAGAAGAGTAAAAATTCGCTCGAGAAACCTTTTGCCTTTCGTTTATTCTTGCAGATTGAATACTAATATTCAATCTGCAAATATATGATAAGACGGAGCCTAGAGCCAATCTTGCAGCAATGCCTAGCGGAGTATCCGGGTATTCTGCTGGTCGGTGCTCGTCAGAGTGGAAAAACAACTTTGGCGAAGGCCGTTGGGGGCGTGTATTTCGATCTAGAGCAGGAGTCGGATCGTTTGCGACTGGACATAGCCTGGGAATCGATCTGCGAAGAGAAGAAGGTCGTCATTCTCGATGAAGCGCAGGCGTGGCCTGAGGTCTTTCCGCGACTGCGCGGAGCAATTGACGCAGACAGATCCAGGACAGGACGATTTCTTCTACCAGGCTCGGTGGCTCCCTCACTCATGCGACAGGTCTCGGATTCTCTGGCTGGGCGGTTGGCTATTTTACACCTGGATCCGCTCACTCTCCTGGAAAGTCCCGAGATCAGTTTGGATACGATGTGGTTGCGAGGATGCTTTCCAGAGCCTCTGGGATACCCGCGCCGCTACCCCCATTGGCACCATAACTATCTGAGCCTGCTCGCTCAAAGAGATTTACCTGAGTGGGGATTGGCCACAAAACCAAAAGTGACTGAGCGCCTTTTTAAGATGTTGGGCGCTGTTCACGGACAGACCTTGAACTTGAGCCAATTGGGCAAGTCACTCGGAGTTTCTCACACCGCTCTTCGCAGTTATATTGATTTTTTAACGGGTGCTTTTCTGATCCGTGAGCTGCCAGTCTTTGCAGCCAACGTAAAGAAGCGGATCGTTAAAAGCCCGAAGATTTATTGGGTTGATAGCGGACTGCTCCACGCCCTGATGGGCGTTGAAAACCTTGATGATTTGATCAATCGGCCTTGGGTTGGAGCGAGTTGGGAAGGTTTCGTTATCCAGCAAATCCTCGACAGCATGGCTCCTATGAACCCCTCTTTCGATCCATCGTTTTTGCGAACGTCAGATGGATATGAGCTGGACCTGGTTTTTCGCCATACGGGTAAGTTGTGGGCAATCGATATTAAACTCAGTTCAAGCCCGGGCATCGACGCAATGCGCCGTCTGAATAAGACCGCCGACTTAATTGGTGCAGATTATCGGGTTTTAGTATCCCGGGTGAGTCGCCCCGTTGAAAGTGCAAACTCGCTCTCTTGCGATTTGCCGTTTTTATTGCAGCGGCTGCAGGGCTAACGCCGCCCTTTTTCAACGATCCAAAAACCGGGAGAGAAACTGCTTCACAAGCACCTCTGGAGTGTCGGCCTCTGAAACATCGAGTTTACCGCTCTGCTTTAAATGGCATATTCCGTGAAGGGTGGCCCAGAGGATCTTGGCGTCCCGGCGTGCCTCTTCCTCATTCCCGGTAAGCGGTAGAAGTGTTTGCACGGCAGGATCGAAAACACGGTGAATTGCTTCGTGGTATTTCTCACTTTTTGCTTGAAGAGGAGTCGCGAAAAGGAGCTCCCAGAGCGCCGGCTCATCATTCTGAAGATCCAAAAAAGCCTGGGCGATCCGGGATATCCGCATTTTTGGATCCTGGGTATTTCCAGTGATTTTCTTCAGCTGTTTGGCAAATAGATTCAGGGTTTCGATGTTGATCTCGATGATCAGCGCTTCGATATTTTCGAATAGGTTGTAGAGTGTGCCGGGCGTGTAACCCATCCTGGCCGCCACATTACGGGCCGTTAGGGCCGTGGGTCCTTCCGATACGACAATCTCCCGTCCGCAGTCGATTGCGAGCTCGGTCAGTTCAACGCGAGTGTGGTCTTTTCTACGTGCCATCTCTCTATGAAGGGAAGGTTTTCACCAAAAAGCAATTATTTTGAACATTGTATAAAATTTATATTGAACTCTGTTCATAATCTCTCTTACCTTCGGAATTTATGGAATTACTCGTCCTCCTTTTTGTCCTCGCAACTCTCACGGCATTGATTGTCCCCTGGGTGAATCTGGTTCGGCTCAATGGGCTGAACCAACGGTTAAAGGAGCTGGAAAGGGTCGCTCGTCCTCGGGAGGCAAGCCACCATCAGACACAAACGGAACCGAAACCGGAGAAGCCCACCAGACCGGCCCCGGAGGAGAGCACTCAACAAGCGACATCCCCTGTTCTTCAACGTGTGGTAGACCCGCCCGAGAGGCAGAAGCCTTTGGAGCAACCCTCCGCAACTCCCGCCCGAGAAGCGGATGAGAGAACAGAAGAGACTCCCAAGAGAACCAAGGTGCCACGTCCTGCTCCCACAGTCGCTGCTTCTTCCGATAGTGAGGATGCTGAGGGCAAAGACTGGTTTGGCAGGGTGACGATCTGGGTGGGGGGTATCGCCCTCTTGATGGCCGGTTTCTTTATGGTCAAGTATTCCATCGAGTCGGGGTTAGTTACCCCGCTGGTGAGAATTTGGACAACCGTTGCCTTTGGCGGACTGCTCTGTACTGCCGGATTCCTCATGCACCGCAAGACTTCGAACGCAGGAAATCACCGGATCTGCCAAGCCTTGGCCGGCGCTGGGGTTGCCTGCTTCTACTTCGCCTCCTATGCCGCCGTCCACCTGTATGCTTTTCTGGGTCCGCAAACTGGCTTCCTCGCAATGGTCGGGGTGACGGCACTCGCTGTGATGCTCTCTCTGAAACTTGGAGCTCCCATGGCCTTACTGGGAATGGTGGGTGGGTTTATAACTCCATGGCTCATGCAGACGGATTCAGTGAATACGGCCATGCTCTTCACATATCTGTTCCTTCTTGTTGCCGGTTTGCAATACCTCTGTCTCCGCCGCGGGTGGTGGGGATTACTTCTGACTGCCATCGGTGTAGCCTTTCTATGGTCTGGCATCATTATCCTCTCCTTTTGGGACAACCAAATCCCCGAGGCACCAGGCGTTTTGCTCTTCATTCTCGGACTTTGTGCTGCAAACAGCCTCTCCATGGTACTGGTCAGAAAAGACCATTCGGACCCCAAGGTTCTCGGCACGATCCGGCTTATTGGGTCCCTGATATGGAGTGTCGGACTAGCGCAGGCTGGGTTCTGGGTTTTCCTCAACGGCTTCGCCGCTGTTGATTTGTCGCTCTTTACCGTGCTCGGGATTGGAGCGCTGGCACTGGCAGTCATCCGCGAGAAAGACTTCCTGCCCATCGCTTGGCTCGCTCTTGCCGCAACCGGTTTTGCCGCTGTATCCAATCCATCAGGAAACTGGATGCAATGGTTCCTCTGGCCAGTAGGAATGGGGGCCGCTTTCATGGGAATCGGATATTGGCGGGCACTGGTTTCCGACCAATCCATTCACTGGCGGACACTTTCCTCCGCAGCCTGCGCTGGACTGGTCCCGATCTTGTATGCGAATCGAGAATTGCTTCAGGATACAGTCGCCCGACCGGAGTCTATTTGGCTTCTTGGTCTGGCTGTCGCTTGCGCTCTATTTCAGGCGATCACCACCGAACACTTTTTTCGGAAAGGAGAGAACGCACGGAGATTTAGCCAACTCAGCGCCCTCGCCTTTTTCATCCTGGGCTTTGGCCTCTGGGTAGCTGTTCCCGATAATTTTCTACCCCATGCCGCAGCAGGTCTTCTACTATCGGCCATAGCCTATTGGAGGGTTCGACGCATTGAAGCGAGCGAGTGGGTGATTCTACCCCTGGGCATTGGATGGGCACTCCTTATGGTGCCGAACGCGGAAGATGCCGTCCGTTACTTCTTCGAAGCCGAACGAACAGGGGCAACCGATGGGGCTCTTCGAATCGCAGTAGCTTGGGCTGCGGGTTTGACGGCGGGCTGGGTCGGCCGACTCTGGTTCGTTGGCCACTGGCCAAAGATGTTGCGAGTGGCTTGGGACTACGGAATCGGTACTACTACCTTGATCGGTTTTGTAGCCTTCTATCGCTGCATTGATCGTGGGCTGATGCCGGATCAGTGGACACACCTTGCGGTTTCCGGAGGGCTAACAGCAACTCTAGCAGTCGTTGCACTGTTATTATACTGGGGCTTCCGCTCACACAAGTGGGCTGTGAAAGGAAGCCAGGCATTGGCAATCATGGCCGGGGCAAGGATTCTCCTGCTCCACATGCTTGGCAGCGGTGCCGCTGGCCCCTCCTTTTTCTGGAACGCCCTCTTTCTACAATTTGGGGTCCCGCTACTGGCAGCAGTCGGGCTCGCTCTCCTCTCAAGCCGAGAAGACTCGATGAGACTCTGGAGGAGTTTTTACCAAATCGCCGCCATGGTGCTCGGATTTCTTTGGTGCACTTTCCTGGTCGAAGATTACTTCGGCGGACGCATGCTTTTCCCAAACGCAATGGGAAGCACCCAACTCTACACCTATTCCGTGGTTTGGTTGTTGCTGGCAATTGCATACCAGGCGATCGGCTTGTGGAGAAAACAAAAAACCCTACATTTTGGTTCTCTCCTCCTTTTGCTTTTGGCAGTCAGCAAAGCCTTCCTGGTGGACGCATCGGAACTGGTTGGAATCTTCCGGGTGCTCTCGTTCCTGGGACTGGGCATCACCCTGATGGGGATTGGCTTCTTCTACAACAAAGTCGTTTTTACACGCCGCTCGGCCGAGTCCAAAGGCGATTCCTAGTACAACCAAGCCCGTCCGCTAGTTCCTAGCAATCAATGCATTCAGTGCTCAAGTCAACCTGTTCGACCAGGCTGCCTACAACCCGAGGATGAATGGTATTGCTGTGCGCATGAACAGCACTGACGTCGACGAACAAAAAAGTGAGAACTTAGATGATATCTTTCATGATAATTTCGAATCGACTGCGAACCATTTGTAGAGTGCTGGGATCACTAATAAAGTTAAGATCGTGGACGAGACCAGACCTCCGATCACCACCACTGCAAGAGGTCGCTGCACTTCGCTCCCAGCACCCGTCGCCATCAGTAATGGGAGCAGACCCAGCAGAGTCGTTCCGGCTGTCATCAATACAGGGCGAACGCGCAAGCAGGCCGCGATAATACTCGCCTCATTCATACTCCGACCCTCTCGCCACAACTGATTCAGATAAGAGAGAAGCACCATCCCATTCCCCAAAGCGATACCGAATAGAGCGATAAACCCAATGCTGGACGGAACCGATAGATTTTCTCCCGCGAGCCAAAGGCCAACGACCCCACCCACTAGAGCCAGAGGTATATTCAAGAGAATGAGGATCGTATTTTTTATCGACCCAAAAGCGATGTAGATGAGCAGAGCGATCAGGGCGAGCGTCACCGGAACCACAACCGAAAGTCTTCGATTGGCTTCTTGTTGCAACTCGTACTGCCCACCCCATGAAATCAGATAACCCGGCGGCAGAGACAATTGGGCGTCGATTGCTGCTTGTGCTTCTTCGACGAAACCCCCGATATCCCGTCCGACCACATTCGTCTGGATTTCCAGGTAGCGCTGATTGTTCTCTCGGATAATTTGGCGGGGACCGACAATCTCTTCGATCGTGGCCAATTCATCCAGTGGCAACAAGGCGCTCTCGCGGGTCCGCACTATCAGGTGCCGCAGGTCTTCGACTGTGTCGCGAGCCTCTTCACGATAGCGGACATAGATGTCGTATCGCCGGACTCCGTCGTAAATCTGACCCGCTTCGACTCCACCGACTGCCGCTTCAATCAATTCCTGAACTTCGGATAGGTTAAGGCCATGACGGGCGAGAGACTCCCGGTCAGGCCGAACGACGATTTGCGGTGAACCGATTACTTGACCGGCCTGAACATCGACCGCTCCCTCGATCTCACCGACAACCGATGCAATCGCGTCGCCCTGCTCTGTCAAAACGCCGAGATCATTACCAAAGAGCTTGATGGCAAGTTGCGCCTTCGAGCCGCCAATGAGTTCGTCCACGCTCAACTGAATCGGTTGGGTGATATTCACCTGCACCCCCAGCATCCCGGCAAGCGCTTCCCGCATAGCGTTCTCGATATCGACCTGAGTAAACCCTTCCCTCCACTGCGCTTCGGGCTTGAGCACAACCATCATGTGAACGCTGTTGATCGGATCCGCATGAGCGCCGACCTCACCCCGACCAATTCTTGATATTGCCTGCTCAATCTCTGGAACGCCAAGCAACCGGGTCTCTGCAAGAAGTGTGTTCCGCTTGGTCTCCTCCAGAGAG
>Ga0222662_1000764_pt1 | contig 21340 bp, 16 predicted proteins | sample AntAcemetagen600_FD_179821 | JGI IMG/M metagenome (GOLD analysis project Ga0222662, IMG submission 179821) | Saline water microbial communities from Ace Lake, Antarctica - #600 | ecosystem: Environmental > Aquatic > Non-marine Saline and Alkaline > Saline | place: Antarctica: Ace Lake...
CCCCACTGGCTTAGGACAGGCACTCATTTCTCCAATCATGGGGACCGATGGCATGCCTCTTTCTGGCAAACGCAACACCGACGCAGAAAGCCTGACCGTCGCTTTTGGTGCCGATCCCCGCACCTCTGCGACCATTGTGGGCTTTGAACGAAGGCATCGCCTAAGCAGCTATGACCTCACCAGCCTCGGCTTTGACGCACCGGCCACCTCCGTGAACGATTTCCAGATGTTTAAAGGTTTGGAGAACAATGGGGGCCTTGAGGCCATCGCCTATCTGCCGGACGGCTCGCTGCTCGCACTCTCAGAAAAAACATTCGATGAAGACGGCTACATCATTGGCGCACGTCTGACGGATGAAGGTGCCACGCCGGTGCGCCTGCAACAGCATCTGCCCTTCGTCCTCACTGATATTGATGTCCTACCCGGCGGGGATCTCATTACCCTGGAACGGCACTATTCCCCTGTGGCCGGGGTCAGCATGATGATGCGCCGCATTCCTTCCGCCGCGTTAGAGAGCAATGAGCCCCTCGATGGAGAAGTTTTGATCCAGGTGAATAATTCACGCTCCATCGACAACATGGAAGGCCTCTCCATACGCCAAACTCCCGAGGGTAAAACGCTTCTCTATCTGATCTCAGATGATAATTTCAATGTGCTTCAGCGCACCCTGCTTCTTGTCTTCGCGCTCAACGACTAAAAATCAAGCACCACCAAATCCTGCCATGGGCCGAATAAAACGTCGCAAGATGTAATAGATGAAGACATTCACAAAAGCAGCACCTGCGTAGATGCCCCCCATGATGACCAGACGGTTTGTCCAGGGCTCATCAGACCAATAAGCCGTCTGCCCATAGAACATGCCCGCGAAAACCAGCCCGCCAATGAGCGCCCCATAAAAGGGGGCCCGCCACCAGGGAATGCCCCGCACCTGATCGAACAGGTAAACACACACCAGTTGCCCGGCAAAAAGCGCGCCAAAAAACGTTGCCGATGTCGTCAATGACGCAAGCTGGCCTTGGACTGCGTTCAATCCATAGGTCGTGAGTGCCCAGACAAAAATTCCTGCAACCAGAACCCAACTGACCACGACAGACATAATTGTCGTGCCGGGTCCGTGGCGTCTGTTCACCAGATTGAGAACCAGAAAGAGAAGCGGCAAAGCCAAGTGCCCATAGGTCATCCAATAGCCTGGGTTCAGATACCACTGCTCTGGCGGAAACACATCAAACTGGGTCACGAACCGGGTTGACCCGGCATAGGCAAGCGCCAGAATGCCAAACAGCGCTCCAGTGGGTATGATCAACGTCAAAATCGCGCCAAAAAAACTGCGCATGTTTTACCGGACCTCTTGCCTTCCTCAGCCAGTGCTTGTCGCCACCAGCTCTCCATCAATCCTAACTCTACCCAAGCAAGCGGCCCGCGCCTAGCCAGTGCGGGAAACGATGTGGAAACAACGTAAACAAGCGCAGCAATTGCCTTTTCTTTGGGCACAAATGGTCAAAAAAAAGCCCCCCATAAAGGGAGGCTCTTCTTTTACAATCACTGTCGTCAGAGATTATGCCGCAGCGGCAGCGGCTGCCTTTTTGGCAAGCTCGCGCTTGATGCGCAGTGCTTTATCAGACAATTCGCCTTCGCGGGCTTTTGCCAAATATCCGTCAAGGCCACCACGGTGCTCAACAGAGCGAAGCGCATGCGCGCTAATCCGCAATTTGAACTGTCGACCAAGCTTTTCACTCATCAGGCTGACGTTACAAAGGTTTGGCAAAAAACGACGACGCGTCTTGTTGTTCGCGTGGCTTACATTATTGCCTGTCATGACCGATTTGCCGGTCAGCTCGCAGCGGCGCGCCATGGCGTCTTCCTATCCTTGTGTCCCGATTCGCCTCCGCCTCTATTTGAGGCAGCTCATCGAGAGTTCGTAAAATTACGTGGTGAAAGGCAGCTGGGCGACAAAGCCCGCGCCGTTCATGAGCGGGGAGGTATAGAGGCGCAAGGGCTCTCAGTCAAGCCTGACCGAACAACTGAAGAGAGGCATTTTTACCATTTAGAATCAAACGCTTAGGACGGTGATCCTGGGAACAAAAGCGCCAACAACTGCGTTGCAGCAGCCGTGGGTGTCAAACTGCCCCCCGCCACCTGAGATTCCAGCTCCGGGATCAGCCGTTTGGCCTCTGGATGCCTATCCAATTTCCCCAACAAGCCTTCGCGCAATTCCGTCCACATCCAGGTTTTGGCCTGCGCCGCACGCCGGTCTTCCAATTCACCCGTTTCTTTCATAATGCTGTGGAATTCTTGAACGGCTTTCCAGATGACATCCAGACCTTCAGATTTCAACGCTGACGCCAGTTCAACGCGGGCAGACCAATGCGCACTTTTCGGCCGCATCAGGTGAAGCGCTGCGCCATATTCAGCCGCCGCGCGCCGTGCCGCCGGTTTTAAGTCGCCATCGGCCTTATTAACAACCACAAGGTCGGCAAGCTCCATGATCCCGCGTTTAATGCCCTGTAGTTCATCCCCACCACCCGGCGACAACAGCAGCAGAAACATATCGACCATGTCGGCAACAGCCGTCTCCGATTGGCCAACACCAACAGTCTCGATCAGAATCACGTCATACCCAGCCGCTTCACTCAGCAACATAGCCTCACGGGTGCGCCGGGCGACCCCGCCCAATGTGCCACTCGAGGGGGACGGCCTGATGAAGGCATCCGGGTGCCGCGCTAGAAATTCCATGCGCGTTTTATCCCCCAGGATCGACCCGCCAGTCCGAGCAGACGAGGGATCAACCGCCAGCACAGCGACCTTCAGTCCTTGATCGATAAGATAAAGCCCAATGGCTTCTAGAAAGGTGGATTTGCCAACGCCTGGAGCGCCGGAAATACCAATACGAACCGCCCTGCCGGTTTTGTCCAAAATACGCGCCAGAAGATCTTGCGCCAAAACCTGATGATCCACACGGCTGGACTCCACCAGTGTAATGCCGCGCCCAAGGGCCGCGCGTTCACCTGCCCGGATGCCAGCGGCCAGGACAGCAGGATCGGTCCGGCTATTCTTCTTTTTTGACGCCTCATCTACCATCCATGTTGCATAAACGGGTTCGTCGCGAACGTCCAGAGGCAGGCAACACAGAAAGAAAATCGGCCAAATTCAGCGTCTTTTCCCGTTCAGCCATGGTTCATTTGAAAACCGCACACTGGGCACATGGAGAAAAATCATATGAGACAGACAGCATTTCGCGCCACCTCCCTGCCCGCAGCAGTGGCAATCAGCCTTGCGATGGCGGCAGGCAGCTTCAGCTTTTTGACCACCGCACAGGCTGAAAGTGCCACCAATCTTTCGGTCGATTATCAAATCGCGGTCGGAGGCTTCAATTTGGGGCACGCCGATGTAAACGCTCAAGTCGGTGAAACCGCCTATCAGCTAGATGCGTTCATCAAAACCGAAGGCATCGCAGAGAATTTCTTCGAAACAACCTTCGCACTCGAAAGCCAAGGTGCATTCTCTGGCAACCGTGTGAGGCCCACCCGCTTTGTGTCCACCTATACAGATGGTGAAGACACACGCCGCGTTGAATTACTCTACCCACATGGGTCCGCACCCACCATGACAGCGGAGCCCGCTTATGGCGACGGCTTTGGACCCAACATTGGCGCCAATGATGTACTGATGACCCAAGACCCGATCAGCGCTCTTTTGTTGCCGGTTTTAAGTTCCGCCACTTCCCCTTGCGAGCGCTCCCTACCGCTCTTCGATGGCAGACGTCGCTACAATCTGCAACTGCGTCCAGATAATCCGGGTGGGGAGATGACCCAAATGAACGGGGATGAAAATGGCTATTCCGGTCCCGTCATGCGCTGCACGGTGAAAATGATCCCGGTTGCAGGCTATGAACGCAAAACGCTTATCAAGCTGCTCGAACGCGAAGATTCCATCAAAGTCTGGTTGGCTCCGGTAGAAAATGGACGGTTTTGGGTGCCTGTACGCCTGACGCTCAGAACACCCTTTGGCGGTGCGGTGATGCGCGCCAGCCGATTTGAGGTGGCCTCGAACGCCACACCATGAGCGCACGTCGCGCTGAGCACCTGACGATTTTGAAATTGTGATCAACACAGCCTTGCCGCCACGCCTTGTTCGCATCATCATCATCCGATCTTGATGATCAGAACATGAAGGCTGCTGGAAGTGATAGCGGAACGACGGCGCGAAGCTACATACAAAAAGGCTATTGGCCTGCTGCTGACCTTGGCACTGAGTGCGCCAACCGGTCTGATGGCCAACGACCTGACATCTGGGCGCATCCCGGCTGCACCCATCACAAGTACGCTGGAGATCCCCTCCCTTGAAAGTGCGATTACCTCAGTTGACCTGAGATTTGAAATCTATGGCGGCGGGATGCATGTCGTCTCATTTGGCACCCAAGCCGTTCTCACCCCACGCAGTTATGAAATTGCAGCCCAGTTCCAAACAGAAGGACTGGCCGATGGTCTTTTCAATGGACGCGGATCGAGTGCGGCGAGCGGCCTGCTTACACCAAGCGGTCCACGGCTCCTCACTTACTCTCAAGAATATAATGGACGCTTTGGCGAACGCTCCATTGCCATGGCGCTCGATGACAATGGCAGTTACCGCGTAACCGCATTGCCCGCTGACGGTGTGCACACCAATGGCTTTTCGCCCTCTGCTGTGCGCGGTTCCATTGACCCCCTAACGGCTTCCATTTTTACCGCCATCAATGCCAGCGCCAACCCATGCAATCAAACGATCCCGGTCTTTGACGGCAGACGCATTTTCCATCTGGAGTTTTCAGAATTGGAAACGACAACCCTTGATCCGGAGGGGGCGGGTGCCTATCAAGGGAACGCGTGGAAATGTTCGGTTCTCTACAAGCCCATCGCGGGCTACACACGCAAATGGCTGGTGAGCCAGGCCAAGGACCCTCTCAAACCCTTCACCGTTTGGATGGCCCGGTTTGATGAAACAATGGGCCCCAATGGCGATCAGCCTCTCATTCTACCGGTCAGAATGTTGTTTGAAACGGCCGTGCTCAACGCCACCGCTCATCTGACGGCAGCAAGTATCGACGGGCAACAACTAATCGCAGCAGTGAGCGACTAATCTCTAGGTGGATCGTTTTTCGCGAATGAGGCGCAACACATCAGAAGCACATTCAATGATGTTGGAGCCTGGCCCAAAGATCGCTGAAGCACCGGCTTTGTAGAGGAAGTCGTAATCCTGCGCCGGAATAACCCCTCCCACGATCACAACAACATCTCCCGCCCCCGCGGCTTCCAAAGACTTTACAATCTCAGGCACCAGTGTTTTGTGCCCCGCCGCCAAACTTGAAATGCCGATCACATGGACATCATTTTCAATGGCGTCTCGAGCGGCTTCATCGGGTGTTTGAAACAATGGACCAACATCCACATCAAACCCCAGATCGGCAAAAGCTGTTGCGACAACTTTGGCGCCCCGGTCATGCCCGTCTTGACCCACCTTGACCACCAGCATGCGCGGACGACGGCCTTCGTCGGCTGCAAATTCTTCAATCTCCGCCTGGATTTTGTTGAACCCTTCATCGCCTTCATAGGCCTGAGAATAAACGCCTGACACAGTTTTCACCTCCGCCCGGTGACGCCCGAAAACAGTTTCCATGGCATCAGAAATTTCACCGACGCTGGCCCGCGCGCGCGCTGCATCAATGGCAAGCTCAAGCAGATTTCCATTGGCCTTCGCACCTTCTGTGATCGCCTTTAGCGCGGCTTGCGTCTTCACCTCATCACGGGTCTCACGCATTTTCTTGAGGCGCGCAACCTGGCCTTCACGAACCTTGGCATTATCAACATCCAGAATTTCAATATCATCTTCTTGTGCCAATTTATATTTATTGACGCCAACGACAACCTCTTCGCCACGGTCAATGCGGGCTTGCTTGCGCGCGGCCGCTTCTTCAATTTCAAGTTTCGGCATGCCGCTCTCAACAGCTTTGGTCATGCCGCCAAGCTCTTCAATTTCTTGAATTTTAGCCCATGCCTGTGCAGCAATCGAATGGGTCAAGGTTTCGATGTAATAAGAACCACCGAGTGGATCGATCACATTGGTAACGCCGCTTTCTTCCTGGATCACCAGCTGCGTATTGCGCGCAATACGTGCTGAGAAATCGGTCGGCAGCGCAATGGCTTCATCAAGCGCGTTTGTGTGCAGACTTTGTGTGCCACCAAGAACGGCAGCCAGCGCTTCAAGCGTTGTGCGGATCACATTGTTGTAGGGATCTTTTTCCGTCAACGAGACACCTGATGTCTGGCAATGGGTGCGCAACATCAGTGATTTCGGATTGGTTGCACCAAACTCAGACATAATGCGGTGCCACAAAAGACGCGCCGCGCGAAGTTTTGCCACTTCCATGAAGAAGTTCATGCCGATGGCAAAAAAGAAAGAAAGCCGGGGGGCGAAATCATCCACGGCAAGACCGGCCCCTTTTGCCGCCCGCACATACTCCATCCCGTCTGCAAGCGTAAACGCAAGTTCTTGAACCTGTGTCGCGCCTGCCTCTTGCATGTGATAGCCGGAGATAGAAACCGTATTGTACTTCGGCATGTTCTTGGAGCAATAGGCAATAATATCAGCAATGATCCGCATCGAAGGCGCTGGCGGATAGATGTATGTATTGCGGACCATAAACTCTTTCAGAATATCGTTCTGAATAGTGCCAGCCAGTTTCTCTGGGCTCACGCCCTGCTCTTCAGCCGCCACGATATAGTTCGCCATGATCGGGATAACCGCCCCGTTCATCGTCATCGACACGGACATCTCATCGAGCGGAATGTCGGCAAAAAGGATTTTCATATCTTCAACGGAATCGATTGCGACACCGGCTTTGCCCACATCGCCAACCACCCGTGGATGATCACTGTCATAGCCTCGGTGCGTCGCCAGATCGAAAGCGACAGACAGACCTTTTTGACCCGCAGCTAGATTGCGCCGGTAAAAGGCATTGGAATCTTCGGCCGTCGAAAAGCCAGCATACTGTCGGATCGTCCAGGGACGGCCTGCATACATCGTGGCCTGAGGGCCGCGCACGAAGGGAGCGGCGCCCGGAATGGAGTTGGCGTCATACCCTTCATCTGCCAGTGCTTCGAGGTCAGCAGCCGTATAAAGCGCCTTAACATCTATGCCCTCTGGAGTGTTCCACACCAAAGTGTCGACAGAGCGACCCTTCATCTGCTTTTCAGCAAGAATTTTCCAAGCGTCAAAAGGGTTGTTTTCGGTGCCCATGAGAGTGTCCGCTATCTTGTAAAACATAAATTTGGGCGGAGTATCGTGGATGGGCGCAGTGGGGTCAACAAAGCTAGAAAATCCGCCAAAAAAGCGCGTTTATCCCTACGTTGTTCAATCGTGTGTCTATTGTCGATTGGTGATTATGGGGTGCGACGGTGAATTCGGTAAACAAATCCACCGCCGCGATCCGGTCATAAGGCGCATAGGGGACTGGTTTGGGGTACGCCACCGGATCTTACGCACCTCGTCTACTGGGAAGTCAACGAGGCACGCAGCGATCATCCACACAGGCGCCATCCCTTGCAAAACACGCCATTGCACAAGACCGTGAGCACCTTCGTACACGTTTCATTAACGACGATTGGCGGTTCGTCGAAACAAGTGAAAATTCTCACCTTATTTGCTGCGTCATTTAGACAATATTTTATCTCCTGCTTCAAAAATAGAACAAGGGATTAGCTAGAGACGTGACTGCTCACGCCCGACAACAGGAGGTTGGTTTGTTATATAGGCTGTGCGCCAAAATTATGAACACGATGAAGGCGGTGCTGCACAGCCCCTACGCTGGCCTTGACCTAACGCCTGAAAACATTGACCAAGCACGCGCCAACCAATTTGAAATTATTGCGCGACAATACCGCGCGGCGCCCATCATGATGACGGGCGCTGCCCTCATGATAGCCATAAACTTTGACAGCCCCTATCCTCCTGCTGTGGCTACCCTATGGGCATGTTCAGTAATTGCCGCATATGTCGCCCTGTTCTATTTTCAGGAAACTTATTTCAGATCACAATCGCTAAGCTTTGATCCTGACCCACGCATTCGCACCTATGCCCAGTATTATTGGGTCATCAACACAATCTGGGTCGCTCTCGTCCCAATTTTTTGGGCACCGGAAAATTCTATCCAGATCATGCTGGTATTCATGATCCTGCTGGCACAGTTGGTAACTGTGACAGCCATCGGCTTTCGAATTTTCTCGATCTACCTCAGCAACTCGGTTCCTGCGATCACCATGATCATGATCAGCACCTTCGCCCACAGCGAACAAGTTTATCTGGTAATAGGGACTCTTTCGTTTGCCCTTTATCTTTTTCTGTCAGGCATCGCAAGATCTGCCCAAACCCATGATCTTGAGAACTATGTCATCCGGTTCCGCAATGAAAACCTGATTGAAGAACTGGCGCAGGCCGTTCAGGCCGCCGACATCACGCATGCGAAAGCCGAAGAAGCAAACCTCAACTTACGCGAACGGGAAGAGCTTTTCCGAGCCCTTGTCGAAAACGCCTACGACACCATCATGCTGACAGACAGCCAAGGATATGTGCGATACGCCGCTCCCTCCATCAAACAATTTGGACTAAGTGCAGAAACCGCTCTGGGACAACCGATAAAAAATTTGCTGCCTTCGCTCAATGGCGAGAACTCTCTATCGGCGGCAATCGCCGAAGAACAGCCAGACGGCCACGTCAAAAAACTGCAAGAGCATGTTACAATACCAGATGGTCGTGAAGCCTGGATTGATGCGTCCATCACAGACTTGCGTGGATCGTCAAGCGTGGGGGGCCTTGTTCTCAACATTCGCGACGTGACAGAGCGCAAACGTGCAGATGACGAAATGCACCGCCACCTCGAAGTTCTTGATGCCCTGGCAACCGGCGCCCCCCTCGACGCCATTTTGACCAAAATCGCGCTCAGTGTTGACCGCACAAACACCGGCGCCCATGCCGCTATTTACTTAATCGATGAGGAACGTTGTGTCATCAAAACAACGGGGCCCAATGTTCCAGATGAACTGCACGATTGCCTCCTCGGTATGGTTCTATCGCCACTCGTGGGCTGCTGCGGTGCCGCCATTGAGAATGGTCATCGTGTCATGATCTCAGATCTCAACACGGACCCTCTCGCAGATTTATTTGCCCCCACCCTTGCCAAGGTCGGGTTTAAGTCCAGCTGGGCACAACCCATTTTCTCGCGGGGAGGGCGCATTCTCGGTGTACTCACGAGTTTCTACAGAGACCACCGTGCACCCGACGATGGTGAGATCGCCTTTGTCAGCGGCACAGCTCACCTTGCCGGCATTGCCATTGATCGCCGACAACAAGAAGACAGATTGCGGGAAGCAAGTGAAAGTGCGGAAATGGCAAACCGTGCAAAATCACGCTTCCTCGCCACAATGAGCCACGAATTGCGCACACCCTTAAATGCCATCATCGGCTTTTCAGAAGTGATGCAGCAGGAAATGTTCGGCGCCCTTGGAAACGATCGGTATAAGGAATACTCCACGGACATCCTGACCAGTGGGCGACACCTGCTGAGCATGATTGACGACATTCTGGATCTCTCCAAAATTGAAGCTGGCCGATATGATCTGGAAGAGCGCGATGTTGACGTCAATGACGTGATTGATTGGTCAGCAGAACTGATGAGACCAAAGCTCGCAGAAGGAGACCTATCACTCGCCCTCGACATCCCTCAAGAGTTGCCACTGATCTATGCAGACAGGCGCGCTCTTCGCCAAATTTTGCTGAACCTGCTATCGAACGCCGTCAAATTTACTGAGGCGGGCGGAAAAATCACGATCTCAACGCGCATAGACAATAGAGCGGGCCTAACAATTTCAGTGACAGACACCGGCATTGGCATCCCAGCTGACCGCGTGGCAGAAACGCTGGAACCATTTGTACAAGTTGAGAGCTCAATGACTGGCAAGCATCACTGTACGGGGCTCGGCCTCTCAATCACTAAGCATCTTGTGGAAATGCACAATGGGAGTTTTGAACTTACCAGTGAAGAAGGGGTGGGCACCTGCGTCAGCTTTACTTTACCCGCCCATCGCATGGTGACCTTGGCCCCCGATACATCTGCGACCTTAGGCTAACCAAGACGCCTCGACACACTCCATCCAAACAAAAAGGGCGGCGCCCAAACATCTGACCGTCGCCCTTCATTTTATTCAGCCGCTTTTGCCGGAGCGGCATTCTTGTTAATGTAGTTGAACAAGTGGCCCCCAACTTTGCGGATTTGAATTTCTTCCGCCCCTTCCGTGATCCGGTAGCGACGGTGATGCCGATAGATATGTTCAAACGGCTTGTGGCGTGAATAACCGATGCCACCGTGCACCTGCATGGCAAGGTCTGCCGCTTCACAAACCAGACGGTTCGCCCGATAGTTACACATGGACACTTTGTCTGACAGATGAATGGCCACATCAGGCTTGCTCATCTGATCCATCTGCCATGCGGTTTTGTAAACCAGGGTACGGATCATCTCACATTCGGTATGTGCTTCAACGAGTGGGAACTGAACGGCCTGATTGGAGGCAAGCGGCTTACCAAAAGGCTTGCGGTCTTTTGCATATTGCACGCTCTCATTGATGCAGAATTGCGCTGCCCCAACACCCGAAGCAGCCTGGCGAATGCGATTTTCATGCACAAAGTGCTGTGCGAGAGCAAGACCATTGTCACGTGGCCCAAGGATCGCCGTATCTGGCACCCAGACATTGGTCAGTGAAATGCGTGGGTGATCGGTCGGCATATTGAAGGTCCAGAGGTATTCCTCAATTTTGAACCCTTCCGCATCCGTTGGCACGAGGAAGCAGGTAATCCCGCGAGCTGATCCATCCTTGCCTTCCGTGCGCGCAAAAATCATATCGTAGTTGGCAACGTGAAGGCCGGTGTTCCACATCTTCTCGCCGTTCAGCAACCAGCCGTCAACGCCGTCGCGTTTTTCCGGCACGCCGCGTGTCTCCATCCACGTCGCATCTGAACCATGATCGGGCTCCGTCAAACCAAAGGCGACTTTATGTGTTCCGGCCAACATACCGTTTACAAATTCGTCTTTCTGCTGCGGCGTACCAAAGTCTCTAAACATTAGAACCTGCGGAAAGTTGCCAACGATTGAGCTTTCGTTTTGCAGGTCGTTGTGAAGTCCCAGTCCCTTGGCGGCGAGATGTTCACGAATGACAGCCATGTCGAGGTTTGTGCCATTGGAGCCACCAAATTCCTCCGGCAGGGCGTAGCGCAAATGTCCCGCCGCATCGGCCCGGCGACGCATTTCGTGCAATAGGTCTTCCCAATCTTCACGCGGCAATCCGTCATTGTCCCAATCGGTACGGGCATGTTCACGCCGATGATCAAAAAAGCGAATATTGTCGTCCTGGTTCTCCAGCGGCTTGATCTCTTTTTCGATAAAAGCATCAAGCACCGCCAGATAATCACGTAGGTCTTGTGGGATTTCGAAATCCATGTGCAGTCTCCCCAAAGTCAAAATTTCAATGGCTTGACTATAGAGGCTCGCGGGCGCCACGCTAGCCACGACGTTACGGAAGGGGCACCACTTATCCACAAGATTTCTTAACACGTCTCCGCTTCTTACGAAGGCGACACACTAGATTTAGCCGTGAACGGATCGGGAATATCCCAAAGTCGTCGATTCGGACGTGATTCGTTCTCACAATGATCTGAAAGTTAATGCGGACTGGTTAACGCTACCAATTGCCCTCTGTGCATGAATGTTCACACAAATATGTGCCTTGCATTCATGTTCCAGAGCCGCAATGGTGCGCGCCGACATGACTTCACCTCGCGCCCGACCAGCCCCGCCCGGCGGCGACATCACCGCCATCCTGGGCCCCACAAACACCGGCAAGACGCACCTCGCGATCGAGCGCATGCTTGGCCATAAGTCCGGCATGATCGGTCAACCGCTGCGCCTGCTCGCCCGCGAAGTCTATGACCGCATCATAAAACGGGTGCGTCCCTCAGAAGTGGCCCTCCTCACCGGCGAAGAAAAAATCCTGCCACCGCAGGCACGGTATTTTGTCTGCACTACAGAATCCATGCCCTGGGAACAGGATGTGGATTTTTTAGCAATTGATGAAATTCAATTGGCCGCTGACCGTGATCGCGGCCACATATTTACAGACCGTCTGTTCCGTGCCCGCGGCGGTGAAGAAACCATGTTTCTGGGTTCAGAAACAGCCCGCCCCCTCATCAAACGCCTTGTCCCGGATGCGCGCATCACCACACGTCCCCGGCTGTCTGTGTTGGCGCACGCAGGCCATAAAAAACTCACCAAACTGCCGCGCAGAACAGCCATCGTCGATTTCTCAGCTGACAAAGTCTACGCCATAGCTGAGCTGATCCGCAGACAACGCGGCGGTGCAGCGGTCGTCATGGGGGCTTTGAGCCCGCGGACACGCAACGCACAGGTAGAGCTCTATCAAAACGGCGACGTTGATTACCTGATCGCCACCGATGCCATCGGCATGGGCCTCAACATGGATGTAGACCATGTGGCTTTTGCCAGTACCGCAAAATTTGACGGATCAAGGCATCGCCCCCTCCACGTCGCAGAACTTGCTCAAATCGCCGGTCGCGCAGGCCGTCACATGAACGATGGCAGTTTCGGGACCACAGGCGAGGCCCGTCCATTCGATCCTGAAACCATTGCACGCATCGAAGATCACCGTTTTGAAGCCGACCAAATATTTCAATGGCGGAATGCAGATGTTGATTATTCAACCCTAAAAGACCTGATCCGCTCACTTGAAGAAGCCCCAAACCGCGAGGGTCTCACACGTGCGCCGATGGCCGTTGACTTGGAAACAGTGACATTATTGTCGAAAGATCCAGACATTCAGCGATTAGCCGCAGGGCCAGCCGCCATTGGATTATTGTGGGATGTGGCACAAGTACCCGATTTTCGCAAAACCATAACCGGTGAGCATGCCAGCCTCATTGCGCGGATTTATCGCTCCCTTATGTCAGATCAGGGGCGGATATCTCAGGATTGGCTCGACCAGCAAATCTCCCGACTCGATCGTGTGACCGGCGATATTGATACTTTATCAAATCGTATCGCACATATGCGCACTTGGACGTATATTGCGAACCGCGCCGGATGGCTTGATGATGCACCCCATTGGCAAGAACGCACGCGCGCTGTAGAGGATAGACTGTCAGATGCTCTTCACGAACGTCTGACACAACGTTTCGTCGATCGGCGGACCAGTGTATTGATGAAGCGGCTGCGCGAACACGAGGATTTAATGGCGTCAATTAATGAAGAAGGCGATGTACTCGTCGAAGGTGAATTTGTTGGCAAGCTGCAAGGCTTTGTCTTTGTTGCCGACCCACGGGCGGAAGGCGTGCACGAAAAAGCGCTGCGCACAGCATCCGACAAGGCGTTAGCAGGCGAAATCATCGCCCGCGCGGACAAATTGGCAAGCACCCCTGCAAGTGAAATCCAACTCTCCGACCAGGGCCAATTCATCTGGAAAGGTCATGCGGTCGGACATTTGCTCGCTGGCGACACAGCGCTTGCCCCACGCGTCGCCGTCATTGCAAGTGAACAGCTAAACGGCCCGGAGCGCGAAAAAGTTATTGAGCGTCTTCAAAGCTGGGTGCGCGTGCAAATCGCTACAACGCTAGAACCATTGATACAACTTGCCGAAGGCGAAGACCTCACCGGCCTCGCAAAGGGAGTTGCATTCCAGCTCACAGAAAGCCTGGGAAGTCTCAACCGCGAACAGATCGCGGAAGATATTCGCTCGCTCGATCAAGAAGCGCGCGGCCAATTGCGCCGTAAGGGTGTGCGTTTTGGTGCCCATTCCATCTTCATGCCGGCACTTTTAAAGCCGGCACCGGCCCGTCTTATTCTTATTTTGTGGACGCTCAAACGGTCCCTCGAAGAGGCAAACGCCAATCCTTTTGATGGATTACCTGCAGCACCTGCACCTGGTTTAACCTCGGTCAACGTCGAGCCCTCAGCGCCAAAAGAACTTTATGAAGCCATTGGCTTTCGCGTCTGTGGCACCCGTGCTGTTCGCCGCGATATGCTGGAACGGTTGGCAGACCTCATTCGCCCCATCATTTCCGAACGGCGTTACAAAGGTGGTTTTGCCGTCGATCCGGACATGATGTCCTTCATGGGATGTTCGGCTGAAGAAATGGCTGGCATCCTTACCGGGCTTGGCTATCGCAAAGCATCGGAAAAATTCACTGCCGAAGAAATTGCAAAAGCTGAACATCTAGCAGCGCTGGCGAAGGCACCTAAGTCGATTGCCGCTACAACGCCGCATGTCCCCGCAGAAGCACCTGAAGACACGGCGACACCGGCTGAAGCAGCTCCTGCGGAAGCACCTGTTGCAATAGAAACGCCAGCAGCCCCTTCTGCTAAAGAGGCAGGTACCAATGCGCAGCAAGTCACGGAAGAAAAACCGGAGGAAGCTGCGCCAGTAGATGCGTCAGGAGACACAGCCCCCGTTGAAGAGGCCTCTTCACCAGAAGAAGCCGTGTCGCAAGAGCCGATCGAATTGGAAATCTGGCGACCACAACGCCGCCAGGGAAATGCCGGTGGTCGTCCAAATCGCAAACGCAATGCAATCGATGGCGCCGCCAAGCCAGATGATGCGCGACGCAATAAGGGATATCAGGGCAAAAAGCCCGGCAAAGGGCAAAAACGCTCTTCTGGACCAAGCCACGCAAGTGCCCGTCCACCGAAAAAAGAAAAACCCATTGATCCAGATTCACCCTTTGCTGCACTGCTCGCATTGAAAAACCCACCTAAAAAATGACGGAAACGCCGACCAGCACAGAGGAATTGCAGTCCGCTCAGCGGCTCGACCGCTGGCTCTGGTTTGCACGCTTTTTCAAAACCCGGACGTTGGCAACCAATACCGTCACCACAGGTAAAGTACGCGTTAATGGTGAGCGTGTGTCACGTGCGGCGCGCGCCATAAAACCAGGCGACGTGCTTACCTTCCCTGCCGGCTCGGAAATTCGGGTCATCAAGGTCCTGGGCATTGGTCCAAGGCGCGGACCAGCGCCAGAAGCTCAAGCGCTATATGAAGACCAAACACCGCGCGCCCCGCAATCCAGTCCCAAAACCACAAAAACCACGCCAGAAACAAGGGAAGCCGGGAGCGGCAGGCCCACAAAAAGGGACCGCCGCCAAACCGACGCCTTCAAAACACAAACCGATGCCTTCAAAACATTGTCAGATTGATCTGGTAACCAGACCGGTTATGACTATCTGCTAGAAGTAAAAATTCGCCGTGTGAACAGAAAGATCCAACATCCTCATGCTTAAACGTCTTCAGATACTCTTTTCACGCGAAGTCACCACCGCGCCTATCGAAAAATTCGATGATACTAAAATGGCAGCAGCAGCTCTTTTCATAACAGCGGCTGTGATGGATGAGGAATATGGCAAAGACGAACAGGCACAAATCCAAACGATTCTGATGCGCTTTTTTAAGCTGAACGACGAAGAGGCAAAAGAATTGATTGCCTTGGCTGAAGAAGAAGAACAGCACGCCGTAGGGCTTTATGCCTGGACCAGCACACTAAAAGACGCCTACGAAGTAGAAGAACGTGTTCGCCTCATCGAACTGCTTTGGGAAGTGGCCTATGCAGATGGTGTGATCCACCACTTCGAGAGCAGCTTGGTGCGCCGCGTTGCCGGGCTCATCTACGTGCCAGATGTTGAAGCCGGAGGGGCCCGCAAACGCGTAGTCGCGCGCTTAGGGATAGAGGATTAGGTCCTGAAGCCTCACTCTTTGCTTTTTGCTTTTTGCTCGCAATTGAACACTAAAAATATGGGTTGTCAGAATATTTCCAGCAACAAGCTGTCTTATGCCTGTTGCAGTAAGTGGCCAGACTGATATAGGTTCCCGACCGCAGCGCCAAAAACTTGTAAAAAGCGGTGCCTGGCCCCACATGGGCCAGAGGAACAAAAACCAAACCGCATCTGGCAAAATGGCTCGTTTGGTATGAAGAAAGCCGGAAACGGAGAGTAAAATGACCTATTTGGTGACCGATAACTGCATCAAGTGCAAATATATGGACTGTGTTGAGGTCTGCCCGGTCGATTGCTTTTACGAAGGCGAGAATATGCTCGTCATCCACCCAGATGAATGCATTGACTGCGGTGTTTGCGAACCCGAGTGTCCCGCAGAGGCAATTAAAGCGGATACTGAGCCTGGCCTGGAAAAATGGCTTGAGGTCAACACAGAGTACGCGTCGAAATGGCCCAATATCACCATGAAAGGTGAGCAGCCTGCCGATGCCGAAGACTGGGATGGCAAAGCCAACAAGTTCGAAGAACATTTCAGCGTAGAACCCGGCGAAGGCGATTAAGCCTGATCTCGCCTATCCACCTGATTTCACTCAGCTTTCGCCGCCCACACTTTATTTGGGCGAATTTTTGTGCTATACTGATAGAAATATGAAACTGGCATAGAGCACTGAACTGTAGCGGCGGGGCGTTTTACACGCGCCGCTTGTGTATTTTCCACACAGCGGAAAACCTCACAACCTTTAGAAAAACGGCCCCTGCCCTTCTTCGACAGGAAGCTCGAGGGCAATCCGGTGCTTTTGTAAAAGCGTTTGCACGCCAGAAACGAAAAACGGAGCGATCATGGCAGCCAAGGCCACCAAAAAGACCAAAACGAGTACGAAAAAGTCTGCAGCCAAAACTACTGCCAAGCCCGCAGCAAAGACAAAAACCAAAGCCGCTGCGAAAAAGACGTCCGCTAAAAAAACGGCGCCTGCTAAGCCGAAAAAAGCCGCGACAAAAACAAAAGCCGCCGCCAAAAAGACGGGGGCAAAAAAGGCGACTGTAAAGAAAACGACTGCCAAGCCAGCAGCTAAAAAGACAACTGCGAAAAAAGCCGCCCCTAAGGCTGCTACAAAAAAGGCTGCTACAAAAAAGGCTGCTTCAAAGGCTGCCCCAAAAACGGCAGCGAAAAAAGCAGCGCCTAAAGCTGCTGCAAAAAAGGCCACGACAAAAAAAGCAGCGACTAAGAAAGCAGCAACCAAGAAAACGACGTCTAAAAAGGCGGCGGCACTGGCAGCAGAACAAGTTGTGAGAAAAACACCGCGAAAAATTCCTATTGTCGCGCGCGCCCCACGACCTGAAAAATTCGACCCGATCGCAAACAAGCCACCAACCAAAAACGTACCAAAAGAAACGGCAACACCAGCTCCGCGCCCAAGTAAGCTCGAATTCAAATTGAAAGACTTCGTGGTTTATCCAGCACATGGCGTTGGCCGCATCACGTCAGTGCAACGCCAGGAAGTCGCCGGGCACGAGCTGGAGCTCTATGTCATTACTTTTGAAAAAGATAAAATGACGCTGCGCGTTCCCACCAACAAATCAGAATCTGTCGGCTTGCGAAAACTGTCAGAACCCAAAGTCGTTGCGGATGCGATCAACACGCTAAAGGGCAAGGCGAAGGTCAAACGGACCATGTGGAGCCGTCGTGCACAGGAATATGAAGCCAAGATCAATTCCGGTGACCTAATCTCAATTGCCGAGGTGGTTCGCGATCTGTATCGCTCCGACAAACAGCCAGAACAATCCTACTCTGAACGCCAGCTCTATGAAGCAGCCATTGATCGCATGGCTCGTGAAGTCGCAGCGGCGGAAACCCTGGATGATGCAGCCTCAGTTACCAGGCTGGAAACAGTCTTGATCGCAGCAGCAGGGAAAGCGGAGAAGAAAGCCGAAGAAGCAGCAGAAGCAGCGGCCGCAGCAGAAGGTTCTGCCACAGACGCTGCGTCTTAGCACATTTCAAAATTGACTAACTCAAAGGGTTCGACATTGCCGGACCCTTTTTGGTTTGGGGTTGATCGTTTTACGAGCCTTCAACGATCAACTTGACCCGGTCACCCACAATCAGCTCATCGGTATTAGCCAAGCCATTCAGCAGCCTGAAACGCGCTACCTGCGCATCCGCAAACGCCATTTGTGCTGCCAGACTTTCTAATGTCATGCCCTCAGTTACAGCCACCGCGCGAACCCGCAAGAGATGAAAGTCAGCCGCTTGGGCAACACTCATGAGCCTGAAGCTCTGGAACATTTCTGCCAATGACGCTTCATATTGCTCCTTCACTTGTTCGGGCACGCCAGTGAGAAACCGGTAGACCTGACCAGGGCTCGCTTCAATAGCGATAATGCGCGTGGCAAGACCTTGAAGCCGCGTACGCGCGGAAGCTGCTGCAAGGCCTGCAATTTTGAAGGAGCCAATATCTTCAAGTGCAAAAGCTGCTGCCCATTCATCAACCAGATAATGATCAATGCTTTGGCCAGGCATTTTTGAAGCGCTGTCAAATTTTACAATTGTCTTATCAGGCCCAATGGCCCAAACAGCTTGCGGCGTGCTGGCGAGACGAAACTGGGGCGGTACTGAGAAGCGAAACCGGTCGACTGTGTGGATAAACTCGCGGCCCCGAATAAAACCCCGTTCGCGATTTTCACCAAAGAGCAAACCATCAATCGCCGCGTAAAATTGCTCCTTACGTCGATTGTGTGTGGTCCGCGGGCCAAAAAATTGTTGGGCAGCCTCAGCCGCATCAACAATACGTTCTTCTGTGGCCGGGTGACTGGAAAGCCAGCCGACCTGTGTCGGGTCATATTCTTCGCCCACGAGTTCAGCTTGCATGGCCGCATAGGCGTTAATCGACTGTAGAAAATCCCGAACGGCATAAGGGTCATAGTGCGCCCGCGCCAGATAAGAAACGGCAAGCAGATCCGCTTCGCTTTCTTGTTCCCGTGAATAACTCGCGAGCAGTCCACTTGTGCCGCGAGACACGATACCGTTGACCGCTGTGCTGCCCAGAACAGAGCCCACGAGCGCCCCAAGGATGGAGGTGCCGACTGCAGCCGTTTGACGTTGGGCCACATGACGCGCATTCACATGTGCAATCTCGTGCGCGATAACACCGGCGAGTTCTGCTTCGTCACCCGCAAGGGCAAGAAGTCCGCGCGTGACATAAACATAGCCACCAGGAAGCGCCAATGCGTTCACCAATGAACTATCCAGTACCGTGACCGTATAGTCCAAATCTGGTTGCGCAGAATTTTCGACAATACGTGCAACAAGCGACGTCACATAAGCGTTGATACCTCTCTCGACATAGGCCCCGCCGTATGCCTCCACAATTCGGGGGTGGGCAGTCATGCCAATGGTGGCTTCGTCTTCCGCGTCCATCAAAATGAGTTCTTGCTGTCCTGTGGCCGGGTTTGTGGAACAACCGGCAAGCCCAGTAAGCATAGCGCCTATCAAAAAAACGCCACCGATTGCCAGCCAACGACTAGTGCTCTGCACGTCGCTAAGAGCGTGTCTCATGTTCGGGAAAACGCGTGAATAAGTCATCTGCATATGATCGGGCAAACCCCTCAAAAAACCTTGAACAAAGTCGCATTCTTTCTCTATCCCAAAAACTTATCTCAAACTCAGGAGCTGATGGGTCACGAAGGTGGCATAGGAGGCACAAGGAGCTCAATTTGTTCGGGATGTGTGGCGACAATTTCAGGCCCATTATACGACTTCATCCAGCCCCGGACCCGAACAGCCGCATTCTCATAGACCTCTAGCCCATCGGTGAAGCGACGCAGATCTCGAGGTGCAATCGTAATGGTGAAGTCCGTCTTCCAGTCATCGCCAAAATTGAGGAAAACACGCCCCCCAACAATAGCGACGGTTTTGACACGCCCCTCCACCAACTGAAATGTGTTTTCGAGCTGTAGTAAGCCTTCCGTATTGCGAGCAAGTTTTGGGGCATATTCGTCCATCGCCCACATGCCGCGCTGGTCCAGTCGCGCATCACGCTCATAGGCAAGAAGCGCAGGGACGCAGGCCCTATTGTCGGGAAATGAATAGACCCTTGCCAGGCCAGCCGCAATCATGCGCGCCTGTATCCAACTGCCATCTTCACCTGTTAGGTGTGCGAGCAGTCGACCATAACGGTCCTGCCGCCTGCCGCCAAAAGACAGGGTAATATCGCGCCCGAGAACCATCAACCCCAACCGGGTTTTGGCTTCTTCTGCAAGGGGCCAGTCTTCGAAATTCCGGCGACCCAATCCCAACTTCGGTGCTTGCAGACCCACGAGCCGAACCTCGCGGCCATCTTCAAGAACCAGCGTGTCGCCGTCAACAATTGAGGTGACATGCCCAACGTCAGCTTGCTCAAGGGAACAGGCTGGAACGGCCTCATCTGCAAAACCAGGTGTCGCGGCGCAAAAAAACAGAAAGACAAAATAGCTCAGATAGAGAAACGAAAAATAGTTCAGATGGTATCCAAAGCTAATGCGTTTGCTCGCTCCTGCTAAGATCAGTGAGACCTGCGCGGTAAGCAATAATCGCGGCTTCTGTCCGGTTGCGAACCCCCAATGTATTGAGGATGGCATTGACGTGAAGCTTAACGGTCGCCAAAGCGATGCCAAGCTGCGTTCCGATTTCCTGATTGGAAGCACCACGACCAAGTTCCTTTAGAACGTCCATCTGCCGACGCGTAAGTCTGTCCAGACCCTGCCCATCAAAAGCACTTCGTTCTTCAGCAAATCCAGAGCCTTCGGGGTTCAAAATCGATTCAGGCACATATCGTGCCCCTGAAAGGACCAAACGAACAGCGCTAACAAACACAGGCAATTCTGTGGTTTTTTGCACAACACCTTTCACGCCCATGTCGAGATACCGTCGAATGGTTTCAGGATGCCCTTTCCCGTCGATCACAATAACCGCACGAACACCATCAAGCTCCTGAAGCCGCGCAATATTTTCCATTTCGCGCCCGGTTTGTGGCGATGTATCCAACATAACCAAATCAATCGCTTGGCCGTCTCCCGCCAATTCGATCATATGATCAATAGACTTCGCTTCTACGATCTCTGCGGTTAGCTCGACGATCTCAAGCATGGTCGCTACACCCGACCTACAAATTGGATATTCGCTAATAACAATTAGCTTCATCTGACTCACAAGCCCCCCGGCTCAGCGCACAAAAAACCCGCTAGAACTGTTCAACCTCCCACATCACTCAATCTGTGCTGAGGCACAATCCCTGCGAGCATACTCATGCATACGCTACTACTGATCACTCTTTTAAGACTTAATCCTAACAGAAGAAACCCACAAGTAAAAAGAGGTTATTGCAACTCATTAAGAAGTGGCTCGGGAAAACTGGACAGGTGAGATAGGTGGAATTTGGTCCTGAGAATGGCATGATAGCCAGGAACAGGAGACCACATGACAAGACGACCACGCCGCAATCACAG
>Ga0222662_1000766_pt1 | contig 21282 bp, 15 predicted proteins | sample AntAcemetagen600_FD_179821 | JGI IMG/M metagenome (GOLD analysis project Ga0222662, IMG submission 179821) | Saline water microbial communities from Ace Lake, Antarctica - #600 | ecosystem: Environmental > Aquatic > Non-marine Saline and Alkaline > Saline | place: Antarctica: Ace Lake...
GGCTGCCGTTGCTGCGGGCGGAACACTGCCAAGTGACCGCGTGATGGATGGTGTCAATTTCATCCCTTTCGTTATAGGCGAGGCAGAGGGCAAGCCACATGACGCGCTTTTCTGGTCCGCTGGCGAATACAGATCTCTCCTGAAAGATGGTTGGAAACTTCAGGTGTCGGGCCTCCAGGATAAACAATGGCTTTTCCATGTGGCTGAAGATCGCGGCGAAACAACGAATCTCGCTGACATGGAGCCTGCCAGACTTGCTGAGTTGAGGGATCTTCTCGACGCGCACCAAGCAGAACAGGCTGCGCCGATCTGGCCCTCTTCTGTTGCCACGCCCGTCTATGTTGACAAGACAATGGCCGAACCGCTTAAAGAGGATGATGAATATATCTATTGGCAAAATTAGTGTTGGTCTTTGTGGTGTTGCCATAGCGGGTTTGTTGACCTGGGCCTTTCTGTCTGGACCATCGTCCACGTCAGATCATCGCGCTTGTCTCTCGCCGGGTGAAATTGCGCCAGAAACTGCGGGCATGAAGTTCATTCCAGGTGGTGCATTCGCAATGGGGGCGACGGCGTATTACGCGGAAGAAGGTCCTGTCCGCCGGGAGACTGTGGAAGGTTTCTGGATTGATGCAACGGAAGTAACAAACGCTCAATTTGCTGAATTTGTTGAGGCAACGGGGTTTGTGACCGTGGCAGAAAAGGGTATTGAAGGTATTGTGCCACCCGGTGCGGCTGTTTTTCAATCGCCGAGTAGCGAGGCTGAGGGCCGGTGGATCTATCACGGCACGGCCAATTGGCGCCACCCTGAAGGTGAAGGCAGTTCCCTTGAGGGGCGCGAGAATTTCCCTGTTGTCCAGATTGCCTATCAGGATGCGGCCGCCTATGCCGCCTGGAAAGACCGTGCGTTGCCAACTGAAATTCAGTGGGAATATGCCGCACGTGGTGGGCTGGATGGGGCGACCTATGCCTGGGGCGAAGAGCGCGAGCCGGGCGGTGTATATCTTGCCAACAATTGGCAGGGATTTTTTCCCTTTCATGATGAAGGTGCGGACGGGTTTATTGGGCGTGCGCCTGTGGGTTGCTATCCACCCAATGGGTATGGTCTGTTTGATATGATCGGCAATGTCTGGGAGTGGACGGCGGATGCCTATGCGCCACCGGGCAAAGCGCTTGGCCTCATGAAGGGTGGATCATTCCTCTGTGCGCCTAACTATTGTCGGCGATATCGCCCGGCCGCCCGTCATCCGCAGGAAGTGGATTTGGGCACCGATCATATCGGTTTTCGCACTGTCTCAAGTGGGCGACCTGCGCCGCAGGGTAGCGCTCGATAAGGCTGGATTTGAGTTTTTCTCTCAAAATGGCTAGGTAAGCGGTCAGTATTTGCCTCCCCCGGCCCTGAGTGAGACTTATGAGCAACCAACATCTCTTCGATCTGAAATCAACACACAACCCAAACCGCTGGTATCTGCCGGTGGAAGATGGTTTGAGCGTTGGCCCTCCTGGAAAACTCTTTCTGTTTGGCGGTGTTGGCTTGGGTTCTTCTGTCCACGCAATGGAACAGACTACCGGGCGACCGATGGTTTGGGCTGCTGCGCAATATCTGTCGTTCGCCCGCGTTGGTGAAATTGTTGATCTGGATGTTCTGGTGCCGGTGCACGGCAAGCATAATACGCAAGCGCGTGTTGTTGGCCATGTTGGGGATCGTGAGATTTTCACGGTGAACGCAGCGCTTGGCGCGCGGCCAAGCGACATTTCAGCTCAATGGGCGGAAATGCCTTCCGTCACACCCCCGTCAGATTGTCCGCCGGTTGATCATTGGCGTGAGGACCGCGCTGATCTGCATGGCCGCATTGATGTGCGCGTGGTGAAGGGTCGTTATGGCGATGAACGCAAACAAGGGGGCTTGAGCGAAGATGGCCATGTGGTGCTTTGGGCGCGGATGCGAGAAGAGCTGCCCATCACCTCAAGTGCGCTCGCGGTGATGGCTGATTTTGTCCCCTCCGCCATCGGCAATGCCATCGGCCGCAATGCAGGCGGCAACAGTCTTGATAACACGCTGCGCATTCGCGAGATTGTGCAAACGGATTGGGTGCTTTGCGATATCCGTATTCACGGTGTTCACAATGGGTTCGCGCACGGGCGTATGCATTTGTTTGCCGAAACGGGTGAACTGATGGCCAGTGCCAGTCAATCCTTGATCCTGCGCATTCACGACTAGGACCCGCGCAGTAGGTTCTCAATCCAGTTTTTTACTTCCAGCGTTCGGATGTCCGCATCCATCACATCTTCATCCAGCCCCAAGCGCCAGGAAATATCCATGCGCTTGGGGTCGGCGTGAAGCGTTTCGAGGTCGGCGACAAAACTGTTTGCTGCACGGTGGTTTTCGAAATACCCGCTTTTCACCAATCCATCCATGCGGAAGCGGGTGAGTGCTGCAATCTCTGATAGATCATATTCCGGATGATATTGAACGGCCCAAAATGGCGTCCCGTCTTTTTCAATAATCGCTGCCTGGATTGGCGTGATGCGATTGCCTGCTAACAAAGTTGCACCAGGCGGCAGACTTTCAACATCATCAAAGTGGCTGGTGAAGCCATCAAAAACGGATGGCTTGTTGGCAAAAAGCGGATGGGCACGTCCGGCATCGTTAAGCGCTACTTTTCGGGCAATGCCAAATTCGCGGCCCTTGGGATTGAGCCGACAGGTGCCTCCCGCAGCGAGAGAGGCAATTTGCAAAGCCCAGCAACTTCCAAAGCTGGGCACGCCTGCTTTGTAGAGTGCGCGTGCGAGATCAACCTGCCGGGTAACATCGGGTGTCGTGTGATAGATGGTGAGACTTGAGCCCGTCCAAAGGGCAGCATCGTAGTTGGTTAGGTCCGTGCCTTGCGGAATGTTCTCGTCGGCATCGGCTGGGTGCAGGATCGTGATGTTTGCCTCCGGCAAAAAGCGACGGATCATATTTTCATAAAGCGTCCCGGCGAGCGTGCAGCGTGCGGCGGTGAGGTTCTCTCTGCCGCTGCGATCATAACCATCAATGACAAGAAGGTTTTCACTCACGCTTTGTGCCCTAAGCTGGTTTTTCGCCGTTCACGGTGACCCGGTAGAGAAGGCGTTCGTGTTCCATATAATCGTCGACCGCGTAATGTTGTACGGCACGATTGTCCCACATGGCGACCATGCGCGTATCCCACTGGATACGACAGCCAAATTCTGGCCGGGTGCAATGATGGAAGAGATAACCGAGAAGCGGTTTGCTCTCTTCTTCACTCATATCTTCAAAGCGGATTGTGAACATGGGGTTGACGTAGAGGGCCTTGCGACCGGTTACTGGGTGGGTGCGCACAACTGGATGCACCACCTCATCATGAACACTGTCGGAGCGTTTGTAGGTGATGGCTGTTTTGCCTGCATATTTCTCTTCTGCTGTGTCGGATGTGTAAGCATACTTCGCACTGTGCACGGCGTTTAGCCTGCCTAACATTTTTTTCATGCCGTTGGAGAGACGCTCATAGGCGATGTATTGATTGGCAAAGAGCGTGTCACCGCCTTGTGGTGGCACAACGTGGCTATAGACAATGGAACCCAGGCTTGGTTCTTCAAAAAATGAATTGTCTGTGTGCCAGCCGACACCAAAACTGGCCGACTCACCCGCAGGTTTGAGCATCTTGATCATTTCAGGATGCTCATCCATACCGTTGACGATGGGATGAACTTCAAGCTCTCCAAAACGACGGGCAAAAGCGATTTGTTCTTCATGCGTTAGATCCTGATCGCGAAAAACGAGGACACTGTGGTCTGCAAATGCCGTGCAGATATTGTCGAAGGCTTCGTTTGACAAATGGTTGAGTTGAACACCTGAAATTTCCGCACCCAGTGAGCCTGTGACGCGTTTCAGTTGAAAGCCCCGTCCTGTCCTGTCGTTTTCGGCCATGTCTTTTCCTCTCATCCCGGGTCGATTAAGACCGCACCCGCACAGATTGTGGATCATATAGTGGTTTTACAGATGCGCGTGCAGAAACAAGCCTGCCTGCCACATCTATCTGATATTTTTTCGCTTCGAGGTCCGTTGGTTTTTCACCGGCCGCACGTGGCACGTATCCCATGCCAACCGCTGCCCCGAGTGCGTGACCATAATTCCCCGACGTTAGATAGCCGACACGCTTGCCATCACAATAGATGGGCTCATTGTGGAAGAGCAGCGGCTCTGGCTCCTCCAGTATAAAATGAAGCAGGCGGCTTTTTGGGCCTTCCGCCTTGACGCGTAGAACAGCGTCTCGACCAATAAAGGGGCCGTAAGGCGTATCACTCTTGTCTGTTTTGACGGCAAAACCGAGGCCCGCGTCTATCACATGGTCTTCGTCTGAGATGTCGTGACCAAAATGCCGATACCCTTTTTCAATCCGGCAGCTGTCCAGCACATGCATGCCCGCCGGCGTCAGGCCCCATTCTTTGCCCGCCTCCCACAAGGTATCAAAAACATGCAAGGCCATATCGGCAGACACGTAGAGCTCGTACCCCAGCTCGCCTACGTAAGTGATGCGGTGCGCGCGGGCTGAACTCATGCCAAGGTCGATCTCTTTTGCGGTGGCAAAAGGGAAAGCCTCTGTCGCTAGGTCTGTGCTGGTGAGGGACTGCAAAAAATCACGTGCTTTGGGGCCCATCAGCGCGATCACTGCCTCACCCGCTGTTATGTCGGTGGCAATGCAATGAGCGGTGTCTGGGATGTGACGCGTCAGCCAGTTCCAGTCACGTTGATGCACGCCGGGTGCGGTGACGATGAGAAACGCGGTTTGTGACAGGCGGGTGATGGTGAGGTCGGCCTCAATGCCACCTCGTTCATTCAGCCATTGTGTGTAGACGATTTTTCCTGGCTCAACGTCCACGTCGTTGGCACAAATGAATTGTAGGACGTTGAGTGCGTCGCCTCCTTCCACTCTGAATTTTGCAAATGACGAAAGATCAAAGAAGGCGAGGCCGTTGCGCACAGCCTTATGTTCTGCGGCGGCGTTGGCAAACCAGTTTTGCCGACCCCATGAATATTTGTAAGCAGGTGTTTTGCCTTCGTCACGTTCCTGTTTGCTCAAATACCAATTAGGCCGCTCCCAACCGGCCACTTCCCCAAAACAAGCGCCTAATGCTTCAAGCCTTGGGTGGAGAGGAGATCGCCGGACGCCACGCCCGGTTTCATATTGCCGGTAGGGGAAGTGGTCTTGATAGAGGAGACCAAGGGATTCTTTTGTTCGGTTGAAAAGATAGGTTTGATTGTTTTGAAAAGGTGCCATACGGCGGATATCAACATCCCACAGGTCGAATGGTGGATGCCCGCCGACTATCCATTCTGCTAACGCCTTGCCAGCACCGCCTGCAGATTGAATGCCGATGGAATTAAAACCGGCGGCGACATAGAAGTTTTTCAACTCTGGGGCTTCTCCAAGCAGGTAGCGATCATCTGGCGTGAAGCTCTCCGGGCCATTGAAGAAGGTTGCGATGCCAGTGCTCTCAAGTATTGGCAGGCGTGCAATGGCTTTTTCGAGAATGGGTGTGAAGTGATCCAGGTCTTCAGGCAGCTCATCGAAACAGAAACTTTCGGGAATGCCGTGCATGCCCCAGGGTTTGGCGTGCTTTTCAAATGCGCCGATAAGCAGTTTTCCTGCGTCCTCTTTGAAGTAAGCCTCTTCGTCTGGCACGCGAAGTGTTGGCAGGCCTTTTGCGAGATATGGCAGAGCTTCTGTGACGACGTAGAAATGTTCGGCAGCATGAAGCGGAACTTTGACACCAGCCATGTGCCCGACTTTGTTTGCCCACATGCCAGCACAATTCACGACGATGGGTGCTTTGACAGGTCCACGCTCGGTTTCAACCCCTGTGACGCGGCCCTGTGATTGGGTGATGCTGGTTACTTTGGTGTTTTCTTCTATGTGTACACCGGCTAAACGCGCGCCTTTTGCCAGGGCCATGGTGACGTTTACGGGGTCTGCCTGTCCGTCACCCGGCACATAGACGCCACCTTCGACGCTCTTGAGGTCGAGGTGCGGATACTGTTGCAAACATTGCGATGGGGAGAGCATTTCAGCCTCCACATCAAAGATGGATGCCATCGCCGCGTTGCGCTTCAATTCTTCCAGCCGCTCATGTGTGAGTGCGAGGGTGATGGACCCCGTTGGGCGATAGCCGGTCGCAAGGCCGGTCTTTTCTTCAAGCGTCGCATATAGATCTGCCGAATATTTTGCCAATTGTGTGAGGTTCCGGGTGGCCCGCAATTGTGCGACCAGTCCTGCGGCATGCCAGGTTGTGCCGCTGGTGAGTTGTTTGCGTTCAAGCAGCAAAATATCTTTTTGGCCAAGCTCTCCCAAATGATAGGCAAGGGAACAGCCGATGACACCACCGCCAATGATGATGATGGATGCGTCGCTAGGGAGGGGGATGCTCATGTTGAGGTGTTGCTCTAATAGACGGGCGGCGCAACGACCCAGACGAGCACTGCAGGCTCACTCCCTGGGTTGTGCCATGCCACGTTTTGATCGTGAAAACGAAAAGCATCACCGGCGCTAAGTGTGAAGTGCTGATCTTCCACCCAAATATCCAGATTGCCGCTGACCAGGAAAGCGGCTTCTTCTGTGGCGCGGTGGATTTTGTGTTTGCTCTTTGCGCCGGGTGCAATTTCAGTTCGCAGCATTTCAAAACTGCCGGTCATGTCGGGTGATAAAAGCTCTTCGGTAAATCCATCTTCGAGCGTGCCAATGCGTCGGCGGGCCCGCGCGCGCACGACAGTTCCACGATCAGCTGGATCGGCGCTGTGGTGCTCCAGGAAAAAACCAATGGGCACATTTAGCACTGTGCCAAGTTTGCGCAGGTCATCCACCCCTAGATTGGAGATGCCGCGCTCAACCTGGCTGACATACCCAACAGAGCGATTAATGAGATCAGCGAGCGCCTGCAAGGTCAGGCTGCGGGACCGCCGCAAAGCGCGCACGTCTCGACCAATCGCTTCGGCAATTGCGCGGGCTTCCTGTGATTGTTCCAGTGTTTCTGCCATGTCCTGCTCCCTATTCATGAAAATAGACACTTATTCATGAAAATTCTAGATGATTTTTCATCATGGTTAGCGGTAGGATTGCGCACCAGGGAGAGAGACATGTCTGAAATTACAGTTTTTACAGCGCGAAAAATCATCACGATGGAGCCTGCGTGTCCTCATGCGACGGCAGTGGCTGTACGCGACGGGCTGATCGTTGAAGTGGGAACGCTTGAGACGATGCAGCCATGGCTCACTGTTCATGATCATACAATTGACGCGCAGTTTAAGGACCACGTGCTGATGCCGGGGTTTATTGACCCGCATTTGCACCCGACAATGGCTGCGTTCATCTTGCAGATGGAATTTGTGACGGCGCTGGAATGGCGTTTGCCCTGGGGCACTGTCAAACCTGTTGAAACGCAAGAGGCTTTTCTTGCACGAATAGCTGAACTTGATGCGGGTATGGATGACCCTGACGCGCCGCTTTTTACCTGGGGCTATCACCGCTCATGGCACGGCAATCTGACATTGCGTGAGCTGGATGAAATATCCAGCACCCGTCCGATCATTCTATGGCATCGCTCTTTCCACGAGATCATCGTCAATAGCGCTGCTTTGCGCTGGATGGCGTTGGACCAGGCGAAAATCCCGAATGATGCCCAAGTGAAACTGGCAGATGGGCATTTTTATGAAATGGGCCTTCATTTGGCCCAGCAAAAAATTGTGCCACATCTGTTGCAGCCGGACCGTTATGCCGAGGGACTTGATCGTTTGAAGCGCGTTGTGCGCTTTGGGGGGCATACGACCATTGGTGATATGGCGGTTGGTATCTTTGGTGCGGAAATGGAAATTGCGGCCGCTATTGGCGCCTATGAAAATGATGAAACCCCCTTCCGTGTTGATATGATCCCCGATGGAAATGGACTGGCGGCCCGTATGCAGGACCGCGAAAAAGAACTGGCGACGGTGAAAGGATTTGCTGCGCACAACACGCACCGTATTCGTTTTTCAGATCATGTGAAGCTGTTCACGGATGGCGCTTTCTTTTCGCAGCTTATGATGATGCAGGAGCCTGGTTACATTGATGGGCATCATGGCGAATGGCTGATGGTGCCTGAAACATTTGAAGATGCTGCACGCACCTATTGGAATGCAGGTTACAAAATCCACGTTCACTGTACCGGGGATATGGGCCTTGAACTGGCGCTTGATGTTTTGGAAAAACTTCAGTGGGAGCGCCCCCGTTTCAACCATCGTTACACGATTGAGCATTTCGGTATCTCAACGCCGGAACAGGTGCGCCGCATTGCTGACCTTGGTGCGTGTGTGTCTGCAAACATTTATTACCTGCATGAGCTTGGTTACCAATATACGCAAAACGGCATCGGGTATGAGCGTTCGTCGCAAATGGTGCGACTTGGCTCTTGCGTTCGACATGGTGTGCCCGTCGCTCTGCATTCTGATTATACGATGGCACCCGCTTTGCCGTTGAACAGCGCGTGGGTCGCGGCCAACCGGATAACTGCCAACGGCGATGTATTGGGCCCTGAAGAGCGATTGAGCGTCGATCAGGCATTGCGCGCGATTACGGTTGAAGCTGCCTATGTGCTCGGGCGTGAGCATGAGATCGGGACAATCCGTGCCGGCAAAAAGGCAGACTTCACGGTGCTTGAAGATGATCCATATGCGGTGCCTGTTGCTGATTTGCGCGACGTGCCCATTTGGGGGACGGTGTTTGAAGGGCGTCCCTTCAAAATTGAACGGTAGACGTGATGCCTGATGCTTCTCCTCCCGGCCAACCTGTCACTGAGGTTCCAATGACGGTGATTGGTGGCTATTTGGGAGCGGGCAAAACAACTTTGCTCAACAGGTTGTTGGCTGCTGCTGACAGTCCGCGCCTCGCCGTTATCGTCAATGACTTTGGCGCTCTCAATATTGATGAGAGCCTTATCGCCTCGCGCGATGGCAGTGCGGTGAGCCTGACAAATGGATGTGTTTGCTGTTCGCTCAGCGATGCGCTGGCTGACGGGCTTGGTGAGCTATTGAACAGAACGCCCAGGCCCGAACATATTGTGCTGGAGGCGAGCGGCATCGCGGAACCTCGCCGAGTGGGGCAATACGGGCTTTTGACGCAAGGTGTTCGCCTGGCCGCCGTCGTGACCGTCGCTGATGTGGAGATGATTGATGTTCAAGCGAAAGACAAATTTGTTGGTCCGCTAGTTCAAAGCCAATTGCGCGATGGGGATTTGCTCGTCTTGAGTAAGACAGATCTCGTCTCGCACGATCGTCTCGCCCAAGTGAAAGACTGGCTGGCAGGCATTGCACCGGATGCTCGAGTGATGGAAACAGGGCAGGATGGCTTGCCCAGCTTCATGCTACTGGGAGAAGGAGCGATGCAGGTTGTTCAACACCAGCTAGGCGAGGCGGCTGCGACGTTCAGTTCCTGGTCGTATGTTTCTGATCGTTTGTTTGATGCGGAAAAAGTGAGCGCCCTGCTTGGGCGTCTACCTCCGTCGATTGTGCGGGCAAAGGGTTTTGTGAAAACGCAGGAGGGTTTTCAAGTGGTGCATCTAGCGGGGCGTCGCGTAACGCTTGAACCTGCTACGGAAAAATTGAGTGATCCCAAGACAAAGCTTGTCTTTATTGCAACGGGTGAAGAGATTGATGGAGACGCCCTGCGCCGCTCTCTTGATGCCTGTTAGGCACTGGCTTCCAGTTCTTCGCGCAACATTTCCAACTCAAGCCATTGCTCTTCACAGGCGGTCATTTTCCGCTCATATTTCTCCAGGCTTGAAATGGATTTTTCGAATTTCTCTGGATCGCGTGTGAAGAGGTTTGCGTCTTCCAAAATCTTTTTCAGCTTGTCAATTTTGTCTTCCAGGTCCGCCATCGTTTTCGGCAGCGTTTCAAGGGCGTGTTTTTCCTTGAAAGACAATTTCCGTTTTGCCCCGGTGTTGGGGCGTGTCACTTTCTTTTGCACGATGGGAGCGAGCGATTCTTCAACAGGCTCAATTTCAGTTGCTGCTTTTTGTATCAGCATGTCGGAATAGCCGCCTGCATATTCCTGCCACTTGCCATTGCCTTCTGAATTGATGACGGACGTCACCAAACGGTCGAGGAAGTCGCGATCATGAGAAACCAGCAGTACAGTTCCCTGGTAGTCGCTGAGCAAATCCTGCAACAGGTCAAGCGTTTCAAGGTCCAGATCATTTGTAGGCTCATCAAGTACCAGCAGGTTTGATGGTTTGGCGAGGGCGCGCGCGATCATCACGCGGCCGCGTTCACCACCGGACAGTTTGCCGATCGGTGTTCCCGCTTGCTCTGGCGTGAACAGAAAATCCTTCATGTAGGACATGACGTGGCGTTGTCCATCGCCGACCGTTACCATGTCACTGTCGCCGCCGGTCAGTGCGTCTTTGAGCGTTGTTTCAGGTGGCAGACTTTCGCGCTTCTGGTCCAAGGTCACCATATCGAGGTTGGTGCCGCGGCGAACATCGCCTTCGTCTGGCTCAGAGACGCCTGTCAGGAGATTAAGCAGCGTGGTTTTGCCAGCGCCATTGGGACCAACAATACCCACACGGTCGCCACGCAAAATGCGTGTGGTAAAATTTGATACGATGGGTGGGCCACCAAAACTTTTGCTGGCATTTTCAATTTCAGCGACGAGCTTGCCGGAAATACGACCTGTCTGCGCGGAGAGTTGAACCTTGTTGGTTCCACGACCCAGATCCTTGTGGGCCTCTGCCGTCTTTTTTCTCAAGGAGTGGAGATCACTCAGTCGTTTGACGTTTCTTTTGCGTCGTGCTGTTACGCCATAGCGTAACCAATGTTCTTCGCGCGCGACTTTGCGTTCCATTTTGTGCGCGTCGCGCTCTTCTTCTTCCAGGAGTTTGTCACGCCAAGCCTCAAATTCCGCGAAACCCTGGTTGAGACTGCGGGTCCGACCCCGGTCCAACCAAACAGTGTTACGCGAAAGATTGCTTAGAAAACGGCGGTCATGGCTGATGAGGACGAGTGCACAGCGCGTGTTCTTGAGCTCTTTTTCAAGCCATTCAATAGCAGGCAAATCCAAATGGTTGGTTGGCTCATCGAGCATCAAAATGTCTGGTTCTGGCGCCATTGCCTGTGCGAGTGCGGTGCGTCTGCTTTCCCCACCAGACAGATGCGCTGGATCTTCATCCCCACTCAGGCCCAGTTCTGACAGTAAATATTGGCCGCGATAGGCCAGGTCACCCTCTGTGAGGCCGTGTTCAACGAAATCGCGCGTCGTTTTGAAACCTGAAAAATCTGGTTCCTGCGACAGGTAGCGCATTGTGACGCCCGGCTGCAGGAAGCGGCGACCATCGTCTGGATTGACGAGACCAGCGGCGATTTTTAGGAGCGTGGATTTGCCTGAACCGTTGCGTCCGACCAAACACGTGCGGCTGCCGGCCTCTACGATCAGGTCTGCCCCTTCCAGAAGCGGTGTGCCGCCGAAAGTGAGGTGGATGTTTTGAAGCGTGAGGAGTGGTGGTGCCATGGCCGCCCGTATATCGTGTCGAGGCTCATTTGGTAAGGGCCAGACTGGATTTATTTAATTACACATAAATTTTGTAATAAAAAGCTCTATACGCTCTTGAAGTGTTAAACCAAACCATACATATAAGTGGCACAGAGGAGGGGTCTCGCATAGGTTTCCGTGCGAAATTCCTGTTTCAATTTTTTTGTTTGTACTAGGTAACGAATTTTCATGCAGTCTCTCACTCACCTCGAACGGCTAGAAGCCGAGAGCATTCACATTATGCGCGAGGTCGCCGCAGCTTGTGAAAACCCGGTCATGCTCTATTCCATCGGCAAAGATTCAGCCGTCATGCTGCATTTAGCTATGAAGGCGTTTTACCCGTCCAAGCCGCCCTTTCCGTTGATGCATGTCGACACGACGTGGAAGTTCAAGGAAATGATCACGTTTCGCGACAAAATGGCGGCAAAGCTGGGGCTTGACCTCATCGTGCACATAAATGAAGAGGGTGTGTCGCAGGGAGTTGGCCCGTTTAGTCATGGGTCGGCCGTGCATACAGAAGTGATGAAGACCCAAGGTCTGAAGCAGGCACTCGACAAGTATAAATTTGATGCAGCCTTTGGTGGCGCGCGCCGCGATGAAGAAAAGTCTCGTGCAAAAGAGCGGATTTTTTCCTTCCGTTCAGAGCAACATCGTTGGGACCCGAAGAACCAGCGTCCTGAGCTGTGGAACCTTTACAATACGCGCACGCACAAGGGTGAAAGCACACGGGTGTTTCCGATCTCCAACTGGACCGAGTTGGATATTTGGCAATACATCCACAAAGAACAAATCGATATTGTTCCTCTCTATTTCTCTGCTGAGCGCCCTGTTGTAGAACGCGATGGTCAATTGATCATGGTGGATGATGACCGCATGGAATTGAAGCCGGGTGAAAAAGCCGAGATGCGCTCCGTCCGGTTCCGCACCCTCGGCTGTTATCCGCTGACCGGCGCAGTTGAGTCTGATGCCGCAACGCTGCCTGACATTATCCAAGAAATGTTGTTGACGAAAACCTCTGAACGCCAAGGTCGCGTCATCGACCATGATGCATCTGCCTCTATGGAGAAGAAAAAGCAGGAGGGATACTTCTGATGTCTCACCAATCAACCCTCATTGAAACAGATATCGCGGCCTATCTCGACGCACAGGAAAACAAGAGCTTTTTGCGCTTTCTTACCTGCGGCAGCGTTGATGATGGAAAAAGCACTCTCATTGGCCGCCTGCTTTACGACAGCAAAATGATCTTTGAAGATCAATTGTCGGCGCTTGAAGCAGACAGCAAAAAAATGGGCACACAGGGCGAAGATTTCGACTTTGCCTTGCTTGTTGACGGGCTTGCCGCAGAACGCGAGCAAGGCATCACCATTGATGTGGCTTACCGGTTTTTCTCAACCGATAAACGTAAGTTCATCGTGGCTGATACGCCGGGCCATGAACAATACACGCGCAACATGGCCACGGGTGCTTCGACCGCAGATGTCGCCATCATTCTGGTGGATGCCCGCAAGAGCATTCTGACCCAAACGCGCAGACATTCTTACATCGCGTCTCTCTTGGGCATTCGTCATGTGATTGTTGCGATCAACAAGATGGACCTGGTTGATTATTCTCAAGAGACGTATGACGAGATTGAGGTGGCTTACCGCGCGTTTGCATCTCAGCTGAATTTCTCTTCCATCACCTGCATTCCTGTCTCGGCGCTGAAAGGTACGAACGTAACACAGCGCAGTGTTGAAACGACGCCCTGGTATGCAGGGCCCAGTCTTTTGGAAGAGCTGGAGACGATTGAGGTTGAAGGCGATAAGAGTGCGGAAGCCTTTCGTTTGCCTGTGCAATGGGTGAACCGTCCCAATCTTGATTTTCGTGGTTTCAGTGGCACCATTGCCGGTGGCTCAATTAAACCCGGTGATGATGTGATTGCGATGCCATCTGGGAGCCGGAGCAAAGTCGCGCAAATCGTGACGGCCAATGGTGATTTGGTGGAAGCGCAGGCCGGACAATCCATCACGTTGACACTCGAGGATGAGATCGACATTAGCCGCGGCGATGTCATTTGTGGCGGGCAGGCGCCGAGCCTGATTTCTGATCAGTTCTGTGCTCATGTTTTGTGGATGCATGAAGATGAAATGCTTCCCGGACGCCAGTACTATATGAAAATTCACAACAAGCTCGTGTCGGCTTCCATCTCGGAACTAAAGCATAAAGTGAATGTAAATACGCTGGCCGAACAGGCGGGCAAGACCCTGGAACTGAATGAAGTTGGTGTTGGCAATTTGAGCCTCGACCAGGTGATTTCATACGATCCTTATGTGGACAATCGGGACACTGGCAGCTTCATTCTCATTGATCGCCTATCCAATGAAACCGTTGGTGTGGGCATGTTGGATTTCTCGTTGCGCCGCGCGCAAAACGTGGTCTGGCAGGAGTTGCAGGTTGATAAGGCGGCGCGGGCTAAACTTAAACATCAACGTCCCGCGGTTCTGTGGTTCACGGGTCTGAGTGGCTCTGGCAAGTCAACCATCGCCAATCTGGTTGAACAGAAACTTTATGACCGTGGCCGACATACTTATACTTTGGATGGCGACAATGTGCGCCACGGCTTGAACAAAGACCTCGGCTTTACTGATGCAGACCGGGTGGAGAATATTCGCCGGGTGGGTGAATCTGCAAAACTGATGGTAGATGCGGGTATCCTTACATTGGTGTCCTTCATTTCGCCCTTTATCAGCGAGCGTCGTTTGGCCCGTACCCTGGTCGATGAGGGTGAATTCATTGAAGTGTTTGTGAATACGCCGCTTGAGCTTTGTGAACAGCGTGATCCCAAGGGGCTTTACAAAAAAGCGCGTGCCGGTGAGATCAAAAACTTCACAGGGATCGATTCCAGCTATGAGGTACCAGAAGCTGCTGAGATAGAGATCAAAACAGACCTTGTGACGGCTGAAGAAGCGGCAGATCAGATCGTAGCCTACCTTGAAGAACGGGGTTATCTCACGGCAATGTCTTAAATGACATTTGGCGATTAGTCTTTTTGAAGGCGGTAGTGTTTTGGCATTGCCGCCTTTTGCTTGCGTTGAGGGGCTGCTCGCGTAAGACTCTGGCAACAAGCGGGGGACGAAAAATGCCATCGAAAAAAGATGAACCGGAAACGATCTACCATCATGAAGGGGGAAATGCGCCTGCGCATGGTCGCCATGATGAAGAAGTGTTGCGAGAGGCCGATGTCTCAGGCTATTGGCGCGCCAATTTGCGGCTGCTCGCCGTTCTGTTGAGCATTTGGTTTTTTGTTTCCTTTGTGTTGTCTATTTTTCTCGTTGATGCTTTGAACAATATTCCTTTCTTTGGCTTCAAGCTCGGTTTCTGGTGGGCTCAACAGGGATCCATCTACGTCTTTATCGGCCTGATTTTTTATTACACCTACGCCATGAAACGCATCGAAAAGGCGTATGGCGTGGACGATGAGGATTGAGACCATGGACGATTTGATAGAAACACAAAACCTCACCTATCTTTTTGTCGGCCTCTCTTTTGCGCTCTATATCGGCATTGCCATTTGGGCGCGCGCTGGGTCGACCTCTGAGTTTTATGTCGCCGGTGGCGGCGTGCATCCCATTGCCAATGGCATGGCGACAGCGGCTGACTGGATGAGCGCAGCGTCGTTTATTTCCATGGCTGGTATTATTGCTTTTGCGGGCTATGACGGCTCCGTCTATTTGTTGGGGTGGACGGGCGGTTATGTGCTGCTTGCCCTTCTGCTTGCACCCTATTTACGCAAGTTCGGCCAGTTCACAGTTCCCGATTTTATCGGTGAGCGATATTATTCTCGTGTGGCGCGGATCGTCGCCGTGGTGTGTCTGATCTTTGTGTCATTCACCTATGTCGCTGGGCAGATGCGTGGTGTGGGTATTGTTTTCTCGCGGTTTCTGGAAGTGGACATCGACCTTGGTGTTTTGATCGGCATGGGCGTTGTGTTTGTCTACGCGGTTCTTGGCGGCATGAAGGGCATCACCTATACGCAGGTCGCACAATATTGCGTGCTGATTTTCGCCTATATGGTGCCCGCCATTTTTATCTCCATCCTCATCACGGGTGTGCCGGTTCCGCAGCTGGGCCTTGGGGCGATGGTGGCGGATGGGTCTGGTCTGTCAGTGCTCGCCAAGCTGGATGCGACGCTCGTTGATTTGGGGTTCACCGCCTATACGCAAGCGAGCAAAACAACCATCGATATTTTTGCCATCACCTTTGCCTTGATGGTTGGCACAGCTGGTCTGCCGCATGTGATCGTGCGTTTCTTTACGGTGCCTAAAGTGTCTGATGCCCGTCTGTCTGCCGGATATGCGTTGATCTTCATTGCACTTCTCTACACGACGGCGCCTGCCGTGGCTGCATTTGCGCGCCTCAACTTCATCGACACGGTTCACAACACGGCCTATGCGGAGGCACCGGGCTGGTTCAAGAATTGGGAGAGCCTGGGCCTGATTGGTTGGCGCGATAAAAACAATGACGGCGTCATTCAATATGCAGCAGGCAGCGCCTTTCAGGGCAAACCTGCCTTTGAAAATGATGCTGGTGCTTCGGGCGAACGGATGTTGAGCAATGCGACCAGCGAGGGCGCAAACGAGGTTTATGCGGACCGGGATATTTTTGTGCTCGCCAATCCCGAGATTGCAAACCTGCCGGGGTGGGTGATCGCTCTTGTTGCGGCCGGTGGCCTGGCGGCTGCGCTTTCCACGGCGGCGGGTCTTTTGCTCGTGATTTCAACAGCCATTTCACACGACTTGATGAAGAAGACATTTCGATCTGACATTTCCGACAAACAAGAACTGCTCTATGCGCGCATCGCTGCTGCTGCGGCCATTTGTGTGGCTGGATGGTTCGGCATCAACCCGCCAGGTTTTGTGGCTCAGGTTGTAGCGTTCGCCTTCGGCCTTGCGGCGGCTTCTTTGTTTCCTGCGATCTTGATGGGGATTTTCTGGAAGCGCATGAATAAGGAAGGGGCAATTGCTGGCATGGTCAGCGGTCTTGCCTTTACCTTCCTCTATATTGTCTTTTTCAAATTCGTCTCACCGGGACTCAATACGTCTGACCATTGGCTGTTCGGTATTTCGCCGGAAGGCATTGGCACGGTGGGCATGGTGCTGAACTTCGTCATCGCCTATGGCGTGAGCCTGATGACTTCAGCGCCGCCGGAAGAGGTGCAAGATCTCGTCGATGATATTCGCATTCCGTCTGGTGCGCGGGTGGCGCACCAGCACTGAGTGTGTGTTAGGCGGTTTGGCGCGGGGTTAGTTTGGCAAAGACATAGCCTGCAATTGCGCCGACCGCGACCTGAGCAATGAAACCACCGGCGGTACGTGCGCCGGAAATTGGCATGATGCCATCAAAGGCCAGCTGCAAGGTCATCAGTGTAACCGCCATTGCCGTTGCTCCGGCGACCAGATAGACGAACCACCGCAGCGACGGTGCCAATCTGGTAACGAAGATGGCCACGACAAAGGCGATGATGAGGCCTATGCCAAAAATGGCGCCATACATAGGCGCGATGCCGAGAATATCCTGCAGGGTCATAGAGAGGCGATCAGAAAAGGGGATGTCGACCCCGAGATCTGTCAGCCCTTGCAGGACGAAGTGCGTTGAGGCAATAGACCCAAGGATGATTAGGACTAAGAGTGTGACAATGAAACTGCCCACTGGTCTAACAAAACGCATATTCAAATCCCCGTTCGCCTATTGATATTTTTGGAAGTATGGTCACATGAGGGCATGTCGTAAAGAACAAGCTGATATTCAAGGGAAAGGGGTGAACCCATGAAGATGTCGATCATTTCAACTATGGGCAAAGTCCTGAGTGTGGCGTTCACTTTGGGTGCGGCTCTTGCTCTCAATGCGCCGGCGCAAGCCGAGCCATCCATTGACTATAAGCTGGAGACTTTGGCGGAACGGCTCGGCTTTCCCTGGAATGTGGCGTTTTTGCCAGATGGGACCGTCTTGGTGACAGAACTTGATGGCCAGCTTCGTGCCCTTCGGGGCGATGTGCTTGACCCTATTCCGATCACTGGTGTGCCGGACGTTTACCGAATGAGCCAAGGTGGTTTGTTTGATGTGGTGCCGCATCCTGATTTTGCGACTAATAAATTGCTCTATCTTTCTTATGCGCATGGCGCGCCGGAAGCGAATGCAACCCGTGTGGCGCGCGCGACCTTCGATGGTTCGAGTTTGGGCCCTTTGGAAGTGATTTATGAAACGTCAGTGACAAAAGATACACCCGTTCACTATGGCGGACGTATTGCCTTTGCCCCTGATGGGAAATTGTTTTTGACAATTGGGGATGGCTTCAACTACCGCGAAGAGGCCCAAGACCTTTCTAACAGCTTGGGGTCGATCGTCCGTTTGAACGATGATGGGACTGTGCCCGCCGACAATCCATTCGTTGGTCAAGATGGCATTCTTCCAGAAATTTTCTCCTATGGTCACAGAAACCCTCAAGGCCTAATCATCACCGATGCCGGTCTGGTCTATATGAATGAGCACGGGCCCCAGGGTGGTGATGAGATCAATTTCATCCAAGCCGGTAAAAATTACGGCTGGCCCGTTATCACCTATGGCCTTGATTATTCTGGTGCGCGCATTTCGCCGTTCACCGAAATGGCAGGCATGGAGCAGCCGGTCAAATATTGGGTGCCTTCTATCGCGCCTGCAAGCCTTGAGCTTTACACCGGATCCCTTTTTGCTGCGTGGCAAGGAGATTTCCTTGTTTCCGGTCTTGTGCCGGGAGACGTGCGTCGGGTGGATATGGAAAATGGTGTTGCGGTCGGCGAAGAAATTCTGTTTGCCGAAATTGGAAGCCGCATTCGTGACGTCAAAATGGCACCAGATGGTTCCCTCTATATCCTGACAGATGGCGAAGGCGGCATGGTTATGCGGGCGACGCCCAACTGATCTGTTTGGTCAGCCTTGCGACCGGCGTGATGTGAAGTCGCGCCAATCCTCCACAATCATTGTCAACGCTGGCACCAATATCAAAATCATGTTACTGGCGATGATGATGCCAAAGGCCAGGCTGATGGCCATCGGGATCAGGAACTGCGCTTGCCTGCTTGTTTCAAGCAACATGGGCAACAGGCCAAGGGCCGTTGTTGTGGTGGTCAGCAGGATGGGACGAAACCGTCTTGTGGCTGCATCCACTATGGCCTGAGATCTCTCCACTCCCTTTTCCACAAGCGTGTTGTAATAATCGACCAACACGATGGAATCGTTTACGACCACGCCCGAAAGCGCCACCATTCCGAAGATGGAGATGAAGGACAGATCATAGCCCATGATCAGATGTCCAATGACGGCACCTAAGAACCCGAAGGGTACAGCCATCAGAATAATGATCGGCTGAGTATAGCTTTTGAGCTGCGTTGCCAACATCACGAAGATGACAAACAGGGCAATCGTCAAGTTGCGACCGAGACTGGCAAGATCCTCCGCCTGACTTCTGGCGTCGCCCTCTTTGGAGTAAGAAAGACCGGGAATGTCACGCAATAATTGCGGCATTATTTCAGTTTCGACAAGTGCGTTGACATTATTTGGGGTTGTTACCGCTTCGTCCACCTCGGCGGTCACCGATGCAATGCGTCGGCCATCAACGCGCTGAATGGTCGAATACCCCCGGCTTTCCGTGACCGTGGCAACCGTGAGAAGAGGTGTTTCCGAACCATCTGACAGTCGGATGCGCATGTCATAAACTTGCGAAAGAGAACGGCGTTCTGATAGGGGATATTTGACGAGGACTTTCACTTCATCGCGCCCGCGCTGAATGCGTTCAACTTCCTCCCCGTAGAAAGATTGTCGAACCTGACGTGCCAGGTCATTGGTGGTGAGACCGGCGGCGAAGCCTGCTTGGGTGAGGGTAAAATCGAGCTGGCGCTTGCCTAGGTCGAGACTGTCTTGAACTTCATTGACACCGGAGATGGCAGCAAGCTCCGATTCGAGGCGTTCAGCGGCCGCGAGAACAATATCTTCATCTGCGTGGCTGAGTTGAATGTCGACATCGGCGTCACCGGAAAAAAGGGCGCTTTCAATTTCCACGGATTCAGCGCCGGCAATCTCGCCGATCTCTGCGCGCCACCGGCGTTCAAGTTCGCGCGCGGACATAATGCGCGCGTCTCCCTGAACGATTTCTGCGGACACTGAGCCTAGGTGCGAGCCGTTGGCACTGTTACCTGCCCCGCGTGGGCCGCCGCCACCACTTGCCGTTTGGCCAATGGTAACGGCTGTGGTTGTGAAAATGCTGTGTGCCGGATCGTCGATTAAAACATCTACGTCACTCCGTAGTCGTTCTAAAGCCTCGATCAGTTTTTCCGTAGCGGCCTCTGTCACTTCAAAGGGTGTTCCCTCCGGCATTGTGAGGCTTGCTCTCAGCGTGTCACCTTCGATTTGTGGGAAGAAAACAAATCGTACATATCCGCCCTGCATGATGCCGGCCATGATGATCAGAAGCGCCATCGACCCTGCGAGGGTCGCATATTTGAAGCGAACACAGATTGTCACAACAGGGGTCAGAACACTTTGGGTGAACTGAAGTAAACGTGTGCTGACCCAGGCTTGCAAACGTGCAAGCCCGCCACGGCTCCAACGATTGGAGCGTGCCAGATGTGACGGCAAAATGAAAAAGGCTTCAAAAAGCGAGACGACCAGAACGCCGATAACAATGATTGGAACCGGGGCCATAATTTGTCCCAAGGCTCCGGTGGAAAAGAGCAGTGGCGCGAAAGCGGCAACTGTTGTCAGCACACCTACAGCAACAGGGGCGGCAACCCCCATGATGCCTTTAAGGGCCGCCTGACTTCCTTCTTCGCCGGCTTCTTGTTCAGAGAAAATATTCTCGCCTGCGACAATGGCATCATCAACAACGATGCCGAGCACAACGATGAGCGCAAACAGGCTGACCATGGAGATGGTGACACCAAAGAGCGACGCAATCATGAGACCGCCCAAGAAAGAAATGGGAATGCCCATGCTCGTCCAAAAGGCGAGTTTAAGATCCAGGAAAAGCACTAGAGAGAGGAAGACAAGCACGAAGCCCAGAATTGCGTTGCGTAGCAGTAGACTGATGCGATCTCGCAGAATGTCTGTTTGGCTATTGGCAATCTCAAGTTTCAGGCCTCTTGGCAATGTGAGACCTTCGATGTAGGCGTTGATTTTTCCTTCTATTTCCAGTGCGTCCTGATCGCCGGAACGAGAGACATCGATCTTGGCGGCGGGCTCGCCATTGAAGAGGCTGATGAGATCGTTTTCATCAAAGCCGTCGCGCACGGTTGCAATGTCGCCGAGTTGCAGGATGGAGCCGTCGATGTTGGAGCGAATGACGACGGTTTCAAATTCCCGGCCTGTGTAACGTCGCGCTGATGTGCGCAGCAAAATCTCACCAGCCTCGGTTTTGATGGAGCCTGCAGGAAGGTCTAGCGACGAGGTGGAGATGGCATTGGCAACAGCGCCCAAGGTCAGCCCATACTGGCGAAGCGTTTCTTCGCTCACCTCAACAGAGATTTCCAAATCCCGGACGCCGCTGAGCGATACAAGTGACACGCCGTTGATTTGCAGAAGCTCGTCGCGAATGCGTTCGGCATTTTGACGGATCGCACTTTCTTCGCCATCGCCATAAACCACCAGTGTCACCACGCCTGATGTGAGGCTGGACTTGGTAATGGATGGTTTTTCTGCATCAGTCGGCGGGAAG
>Ga0222662_1000771_pt1 | contig 21109 bp, 14 predicted proteins | sample AntAcemetagen600_FD_179821 | JGI IMG/M metagenome (GOLD analysis project Ga0222662, IMG submission 179821) | Saline water microbial communities from Ace Lake, Antarctica - #600 | ecosystem: Environmental > Aquatic > Non-marine Saline and Alkaline > Saline | place: Antarctica: Ace Lake...
CTCTTCGGACTCCAGAATCATCGCGACACCTCCGCCCGTTCCCACAAAACCGTCATGATCCTTATCAAAAGGCCTCGATGCAGTCGCAGGATCGGGATTGAGGCTCAACGCCCTCATTGAGGCGAACGGGAGGATACACTCGGTATTGCCGTCCTCGGCTCCGACAACTACCATTCGCTTTTGCCTTCCTGAGACGACCTCCTCGTAAGCGGCTGCCAGAGCATGCCCGGAGGAGGCGCAGGCCGACACGTAGCCACAGGTAGCCCCCCGGATGTGGAAATGGCTGGCGAGGTTGAAATTCAGTGTCCCGGCTATGGACGCCACGATCGCCTTCGGCTGGGAGCGCTCCGCTCCGTATTCACGCAAGTGGTTGACGTGGTAAACCAGCGAGGAAGTCGAGCCGGCGGAGGCGGTAAACATGCCCGTGTCCGGATCTGAGATATCCGCTTGCTCCAGACCGGCATCTGTGATCGCGTCTTTCAGGGCACAATAACCGTAAAGAACGTGGGGGGAGAGACTTCGCAAAAAGGAGCGGTTGATCCGATACTTCTCGGGAAAGCTCCAGTCTTCCTGGTCCATGGAAGACGTTTCGTAGCCTTTTACCGTTCCCAGAACGTGAACCGGGATTTTTGGATCGTCGAAACCCGGGTAGGTCTCAATGCCTGATCGCAGTTCCTTAAGACTGGACTCCACCTCATCCCGACTGTTGCCGATGCTCGTAATAAAGCCCAAACCAGTGACAACGACTCCGTTCATAGAGCCTCAAAGGTGTTTGTAGATAATCCCATATATAAAAGCGTAAAACCTAAACCGACACGGAGGCACCAACGCAAGCAAACACTGTTTCGCAGTTGGAGGAACCCCCTTTTCAGTGAACACTTTAAGTGAGCGGATCACCCCCGCTGGCCCACGGTATTGAAAGTGTATAATTCTTATATTTCGGAGCGACGAAGTTGTTCCGAACTCAACTGGGCTAAGATAACATCTTCCCTTCCCCCTGTGGCGTGTTCGCTTGCGGACGCCAGCGTCGTCCGCGACTCCACTCCAACGGAGGCGCTCGCCCTTCGATCAACTCAGGGCCTTGAGCTTGTCGAAACGGCAAGCGAGCACGCTACAAAACTCTATCCCGCAGGCCTCGAGCTTGTCTGGAAGCCGTCTTCCCGTAAGCTTCTTCTCAAAATACGCGACCTTGCCCATAAATTGACTCCAGTCCAATTTTGCTACAAAAAGTTTCAAATAAATTTCCGCGGAATCATTCGTTTACTTGCACCCATAGCCTTTTCCCTCTTGTTATAAGGAGACAAAACAACACAACTATTAAATTTCTAAAATTATGCAGATCAAAGCCTATCTTAAACCAACCTGTGGATGGAGTCGCGGGGTCCGCGCCATGTTCAAGAAATATGAACTGGAATATGAAGACCTCAACATTGTTGAAGACCGTGATCTTTACGAAGAGATGATGAGCAAATCCGGTCAACACCTCTCACCGTGCGTCGAAATCGACGGGGTAATGCTCGCTGATGTAAGCGGGGAAGAGGTCGAGAACTACCTTATTGCAAATAAGATGATCAAGGCGTCCGAAGCGGATGTTGAGTATCCGACCAATCAGTCCTGCTCCGCACACCGCCGTGAGGATCCACAGACTGTTCGCTTCTTTTAAATCAGTAATTGCCGGATTACTTCCGGTGGTTGAAAAAAAGTTTCGCTCTTAATCAGGAACCTTGCAGGGAAACTGTCTACGGAGCTAATTAGGCCGCCGCTGTGCGGTAAACCACGAATCTTGACCGTATGACATTCGACAATCCATCTCCACTCTACAGCCCGGACCAAGAACACGACGCCTGTGGCGTAGGCTTCATCGCCAATATACAAGGGGAACGCTCCTACAGTATTCTCGACCGCGCTATCGAGGGATTGAGGAATCTAGCTCACCGAGGTGCGATTGATGCAGATGCGGTGACGGGCGACGGAGCTGGAATTCTTACCCAGATTCCTTACGCAATTTTTGAAGACTTTCTCGAAGAAAAAGGGAAAACCCTCTACGAAAAAACAGATTTGGGTGTCGGCATGGTGTTCCTACCCCGAAGCGATGAGTATGCGCGCAATCACGCAAAACAAATTATCGAAGACGCGGTGAAGCGGGAAGAGCTCAATTTCCTGGCTTGGCGCGACGTCCCGGTGAATCCCGATTGCCTTGGCAAAAAAGCAGAGCTTACTAGACCGGCTATTGCTCAAGCCTTGGTTGGCAAACCAGCAACTATGAGCTCTGATAAATATGAAAGAGCACTCTTCCTCGCTATGCGCACAGCCATGCGCGTTGCCGGAGAGAAAAATATCCCCGATTTCTACATCGTAAGTCTCTCCCACCGAACTCTCACCTACAAGGGGCTACTCAACGCACCCCAAGTCCGCCAGTTTTTCACCGATTTTCGAAACGAATCTTACGAAACTGCATTTGCTATTTTCCACCAGAGATTTGCGACCAACACCCTTCCCGATTGGACGAAGGCCCAACCCTATCGGATGCTGGCCCACAACGGTGAGATCAACACCATTCGCGGCAATCGCAATTTGATGCGAGCCAGAGAATTTTCGAACAACCATGGGGTGTGGGGAGATCGTTACAAGGACCTGAGTCCCATGATCCAGCAGGACATGTCAGACTCCACTAGTCTTGACAACACCCTCCAGCTTCTCAGTGTCGGCGGTCGATCCTGCCTCCACGGGATGAGCATGATGATTCCCTCCGCGTGGGAAAACGATCCATACCTCGACAATAAGGTCCGCTCCTTTTATCGCTGCCATTCTACAATGATGGAGCCTTGGGACGGCCCCGCTGCCGTTGCCTTTACGGACGGTCGTTTTGTCGGCGGTGGCCTGGACCGCAATGGCCTGCGCCCCAGCCGTTACAAAATTTACGAGGACGGAACCATTGTTCTCGGGTCCGAAGCTGGACTCATCCGCGACTGGGGTTCCCCTATTGTCGAAGCGGGTCGGCTTGGCCCCGGTCGTATGATCGCCGTCGATATCGAGAAAAAGAGGGTTCTTCGGGATGCAGATATCAAGGACTACCTAGCCGACCAGGAAAACTACGTAGATTGGTGCAAACGCTCCCTCACACCTTTGAGTGATTTGGTGACCACCGATGAACCAAAAATAGATTCGAGCTTTCCCGAGAAGCAAATTCCTTCCTACCGAGTCTGTTTCGGCTACAGCAATGATGAGGAGGAAATGGTTCTCAAGCCGATGGTGGAAACCGGGCAGGAAGCGATTGGCTCCATGGGGGACGACACACCACTCGCCGTGTTATCCCACCGCAACCGTCTTCTCTTTACCTACTTCAAGCAACTGTTCGCCCAGGTAACGAATCCGGCGATCGACTCGCTCCGTGAGCGGTCGGTCATGTCTGTGAACGTGAATCTCGGCGGGAAGCTTGGCCTCTTCGAGCCACTCTCCAAGGATCATCCGTTCATCACTCTGGATTCGCCTCTCCTGTTCGGTCACGAGCTGGAGGCGATTCAAAATTCGAAGATATTCAAGGGCAAGGTGCAGGTCATTGATGCGACCTTCCCCGCTCAAGAAGGACCTGATTGTCTCGAGGCTGAGGTTAAGAGGCTAGTTAAGGAGTCAGTTGACGCAGTTGAAGGAGGCACAGGGTTACTGATTTTATCCGACCGCGGGGTTTCTGAAAAACGGGCTCCAATCCCCTCACTCCTCGCAACGGGTGCTGTCCATCAGGGCTTGGTCCGCGCAGGGCGTCGCTTGCGCTGCGATATTGTCGTCGAAACCGCCGAAGCTCGGGAGGTTCACCAATTTGCCTGTTTAGTCGGGTTCGGTGCCAATGCCGTCCAACCTTGGTTTGCAGAAAGCATGGTAGTGAAAATGGGTGCTCAGGATGAAGAAACCCCATTAAAACCGGCGGAGTCTCTGAAAAATTACCGCAAGGCCATCGACAAAGGCATCCTCAAGATCATGTCCAAGATGGGCATCAGCACTTTGTATAGCTATCAGGCCGCCCAGGTCTTTGAGGCCATTGGGATCAGCTATCCAGTGGTCCGCGAATGCTTTCGCGGCACTGCTTGCCCTATCGGTGGCATCGGATATCCCCAGATCGCCGAGGAAACTCTCGCCCGACACCAGCGGGGCTTCGGCAAAGATGTTGCCGAGCTCTGGGATGAAGGCTACTACAGTGTAGTCAAACGCGGTGCCGGTGAGTTTCACGGGTGGAATTCGAAGGTTGTCGGCGGCATGAATAAAATATTCCGCTCCGACTCTAAAAAATTCGACCGTTTTCTACCCTTCAAAGAAGCAAGCGAACACCACACCCCACTATCAGTTCGGGACTTGCTCAAATTCCGCTACCTGACAAAACCAATATCTCTAGAAGATGTCGAGTCCATCGAAGACATTCGTCGGCGTTTCACGACAGCAGGAATGTCACTCGGGGCGATTTCACCCGAGACGCATGAGGCCCTCGCCATTGCCATGAACAGTATCGGCGGGAAATCAAACTCCGGTGAGGGAGGGGAAGATCCGAAACGCTTTCGTATCCGTCCCGACGGCTCCAGCGCCAACAGCGCAATTAAACAGGTCGCATCCGGTCGTTTTGGGGTCACCGCCGCCTATCTGGCCAACGCCCGCGAGATCGAGATCAAAGTTGCCCAAGGGGCTAAACCCGGAGAGGGAGGTCAACTACCCGGACACAAGGTCACAGAGTTGATCGCCGAGCTTCGTTACAGTGTGCCCGGTGTTACCCTCATTTCGCCTCCACCCCACCACGACATTTATTCGATTGAGGATCTGTCTCAGCTGATCTTTGACCTCAAGCAGGTCAATCCGCGAGCCAAGGTCTGCGTGAAGCTCGTCTCTTGCTCGGGTGTCGGGACGATCGCTGCCGGAGTTGCGAAAGCCTATGCGGACGTTATTCTGATTTCCGGCCATGATGGTGGCACAGGAGCCTCGCCCCTTTCATCCATCAAAAATGCCGGATCCGCATGGGAAATCGGGCTCGCCGAGGCGCATCAGGTTCTTCTCATGAACGATCTCCGAAATCGGGTCGTCCTAAGAACGGATGGTGGTATGAAAACCGGACGAGATATCGTCATTGCCGCAATTTTGGGTGCAGAGGAATACAACTTCGGCACCGCGGCACTCATTGCTGCCGGTTGCGCTATGTTTCGCGTCTGCCACAAGAACACCTGCCCGGTTGGCGTGGCTACTCAGCGGGAAGATTTGCGGAAAAAGTTTAAGGGCAAGCCCGAGAATTTAGTCAATTACTTCAATGCCGTCGCCGAGGACGTTCGCCGGATTATGGCCAACCTTGGTGTCGCCACCGTAGATGAGCTCGTCGGCCGCACCGACCTCCTGGAGCAAATCCAGGATCCTAAAAACCCGAAAACCGCGACAATCAACTTCTCAGGCATTTTGCACAACCCGGATCCGAGCGGAGTCCTTTCGAGGATCCACACCCGTGAACGCAACGACCGGATCGGTAATGAGGGCGCGATTGACGACCAAATTCTTCAGGATGCCATCGAAACCGTTACCCACCTGACACCGAAGTTCGCCCGGACCTATAAGGTGAAGAACATTCACCGAAACATTGGCACACACCTCTCGGGGGAAATTGCCTACATGCATGGCAACACCGGCATGCCCCCCGGCACATTGAACCTGAAGTTTGTTGGAAGCGCCGGACAAAGTTTTGGAACCTTCCTCGTTCAGGGCATTCGACTGGAGCTCTTTGGCGAAGCCAATGACTACGTCGGCAAAGGCATGAATGGCGGCGAAATTATTGTTCGTCCGCAAGAGCGCGAGACATTCAGCTGGAAGGACAACATCATCATCGGCAACACCTGTCTCTACGGAGCCAATGGCGGCTTCCTCTTCACGGCAGGTCAAGCCGGGGAACGATTCGCTGTTCGCAACAGTGGCAGCACAGCGGTTGTTGAAGGGATTGGAGACCATGGATGTGAATACATGACAGGCGGAACAGTCGTTGTTCTCGGAAACGTCGGAATGAACTTTGGAGCTGGAATGAGCGGTGGCCTCGCCTTTATCTACGATCCGGATAGCGAATTCGAGAAACGCTACAACCCGGACATGGTATCCCCTGCACGCCTGGACAAAGACAGTGAGATCGAAGCATTGAAAAAGTTGATCGAACTGCACACCTCCCTGACCGGAAGCCCACACGGAAAAATGATTTTGAAAAAGTGGAAGACCTCAGTCTCCTCCTTTTGGAAAGTCGTCCCTCATCGCGCAGAAGGCGTAGCTGAACCCATCCTGGAATTCGGAGAAAAGCTACAATCCGTCTCCACGACCGAATAAAGGGCTCCGAGTAAAATCATCATAGCTAAGAAATCGGAAAGTCCTTTATCGGACGTTCTCGCTTGACCCAAGCAAACCGGACAACTGTTCTCATACCACGGTAGAGACAAAGCACGCGGGCGTCGTATAACGGCTATTATATGACCTTCCCAAGGTTGAGACGAGGGTTCGACTCCCTCCGCCCGCACCATGCTTCGCTTTCCTTTACGGAAAACCTCTCTTCTCCCTGTAGGGCCGTCGCTCGTCGACGCGCCGTCCAATCCAAGTAGGGTCCGGCGCTTGCCGCCGCGCCGTCCCATCCCCGTGGGCAGGTGGCTTCAGCCCCGGCTTAGCTGCGGCCAAAGTGATCCGAATCAGGCGGTAGTACTCCAGCGATGCGTCCAAGGCTCCATCCCCGCTTTTCCGAGGGAAAGGCTGAAGCCATACCCCACAGAATCGCTCCACCTCGGACTGTTCAGCGGCCTTCAAGCCAACGATTCGATCCACGACGCTATCGAGGGGTAAACCCTCTTCCACAGAATATTCATCACCATCATTCTTGATCTTACTGATCTCAAGGAGGTAACGTCAGTGCAGTCAACATAGCCGTGTTGTCCATAAATTCACACTCAGCAAAAAACTACTTCTCAGCTCGACCCTACTAACATGAAAGATAAAAGAATCGGATTCGTCGGCCTTGGCCGCATGGGCGGCAATATGGCTCGCTGCCTCCACGGCAAAGGCTACAACGTAGCAGCAGTCTTCGACATTGACGGCAAAGTCGCCACCGGTCTCGCAGCTGAAATTGGTGCTACGGCCTATACCAAACTTGCTGATCTGACGACTAATGCCGACATTATCCTCACCGTCGTGACCAACGACGAGGCCATGGATGCCATCTTCTTCGGTGGGGACAACCTTTTGACCGGAGCCGAAGGCCGTCTCTTTATCAACTGCGCAACTCTTACCCCATCCGTGCACCAAAAGCTTGACGAGGCGGCCCGAAAAGTTGGAGCACAGTGCCTGGAAGCCTGTATGGCTTCCAGCATTCCACAGGCGCGCAATGGTGAACTCTTTCTCATGATCGGAGGCAAAGAAGCCCTCTTCGAGTCGACAAAACCACTCCTCGACGACATGAGTAATGCGCTCCACTACGTTGGCTCAGCCGGCAAGGCTTCTCAGGTCAAAGCACTGGTCAATATGGTCATGAACTGTAATACCGCCGCCCTCGCTGAAGGTCTCGGCATCGGTGATGCCCTCGGCCTGGACCTTGGGATGCTTTGCAAAGTCTTCAGCCAGACCGGTGCCAACTCCCGCGTGCTCGAAACCGACTCCGAGGATATGATCCAGCGCGATCACGATTGTTACTTCTCCGCCGAGCACGCCGCCAAAGACTCCGGCATCGCGCTCGCGCTAGCCGCCGCACAAGGCATCAACGCCCCACTCGCCCAAGCCACCTTTGATCAATACACCAAGCTTACCAGCATGGGTAAAGGCGGGCTCGACAAATCCGGCATCGCCGAACTCACCTTCCAAGGCCGCAGCTAAATCAGGACAATGAAACAAATGATTAAAAACTCTTCAGGGGAAACCCTGGATTATAGCTTTGCACTTGGCATTGATGCGGAAAAGAAATCCGGATGGATTGTCGTGCTAGGTCACGGCGTGACCGGAAATAAAGACCGCCCCGTCGTCGAGGATACCGCAAACGCTCTCAATGCCGTCGGCTTCGACACACTCCGCTTCTCTTTCGCGGGGAACGGCGAGTCCGAAGGTGACTTCCGCGAAGCCACCATTTCCAAGGAAGTCGGCGACCTTGCTACCGTGCTTGACGCCGTGCCCAAAGAGTATTCGAAAATCGCGTACGTAGGCCACAGCATGGGAAACCCATCGGGCGTCATTCAATCAGCCAGGGACACCCGCATCAATGCACTCATTTCTCTTGCAGGCATGGTAAACACCCAAGCCTTCGCCCAAACCGAATTTGGCGAGGAAATACCTGACGAAGGTTTTATGTGGGAAGATGAAACCTTGCCCCTTTCTTCTAAATACATGCACGACCTCTGCGAAACCATCGGCTCGGTCGCGCCACTCGTTGAATCCATTCAAGTCCCTTGGCTCCTTCTCCATGGAACAGCCGACGACGTCGTCCTACCCCGTGACACCGAGCAGGTGCAATCGATCAAAGGCGACTCAGTAAAAGTCATCTTCATTGAAGGAGCCGACCACAGCTTCAACGAACCCGCTCATAAATCTGCCATGACCCAAGCAGTAACCCACTGGCTCTGCGACCAAGCGACACGGCGATAGATCCACGCCTGCCATCCTTCCCCGTAGGATCCGGCGCTAGTCGCCACGCCGTCTGTTCCCCCGTAGGGCCGCCGCTCGTCGGCGCTGCCGCCAAAGCTGCCTCCACCGTGGGCAGGAGCTTTAGCCCTGGCGTCACTACGGTCAAATTGATCGTATTTACTAGATCAGGTGATGCATCGGAATGTCTTACCAAACCAGCAATCCAACTATATTATGGCTCCACACCCAGTTATTTCGATGAAGAAGTGGATCGCATAATGGGATGAGGCTATGACCGAAGGCCATCAATTTGACCCCAGTCCGATACTATTTATGTTGAATTTTAAGGCGTATAAATAATCTGTCCTCATCCGTATCGATGTAAACGGTGACGAAGTCGAGTGTATCGTCCGTTACATCAGTTTCACCTTCAGTGTATCTGGTCGCGGACCAATTGTCGGATTTCAAATCGAGGCTGGTTTGAACCGTGTATACAAGCGTGTCCGTATCTGAACGCTTGGGATAAACAAAGACCGAAGCATCACCGATTCGATAGAGAGTGGGCATTGTGCCATGGTTCTGGGAATCGCTTGGGTCGCCGTCTAATCCGTATTCGTAGATATTAGAAATACCGTCTCCATCAAAATCACCAATAGCCAGTGCATCACTTCCAATCCCGCTATTCTGTGCCCATTGTTCAAAGTCATCCAAGGGCTTATTCTCCCATGATAAATAGAATCTCTGATAGTCGACGACGAAAGGCGCACTCCTTGCATCACCCGAGACTCCATAATTCCTCGAACGAGTCCGTGTGGCAAAGCCGAAGTAGTTTCCGGTATAGTCCGGCGCCGAAACCGTTGCACTGAGCGTTGTTGAGGTGTTCAGCTCATCCGTGAAGACTCCTATAATCTGTATATTGTTCCCGATGAAAGTAATGCTCGCGGTGAACTTCAAAGTGTTTCCGAAGAACGAACTGTCATTCGCCCGCCCGGTACTCGTCTCAGCGATGGTGTCCTTGTCGATTCCTTCCGTGAGACGCAGCATGCCGTCATCAAGATTAATCAACAGGCAAAGGGCTCCGGTTTCGTCCTCGTCCGGCACCACGGAGGAGTCGCCAAAAAGATAGATACCCACACGGTTGTTGTCGTCAGCGTAACCGTCAGTCAGATCAAAGAATCCCTCGATATTATAGATATTTCCATCCGTCCGGTTGACCGGAAACTCCCGAAGAAGGCTTGAATTCCGAGTACCCGTATCCTGATTTCTATATCGCACGCTATCCGCCTGCATCGACCAGATCTCCGAGGAGTCGCCTGAGCTTTGGGTGAACCCGGCCAAGCCCTGATTCGCAGAACCGAAAAGAACGGTTGCCGGAGCCATCCCGGCCTCCTCAGGCGTGGCGGATACTTCCGAACTTTGATTGGATTCGTTACCCTCTGAGTCAACGGCAGTAATTACGTAGTAGAAAGTAGTGTCATTAGCTAGGCCATCGTCGATAAATGTGCTCGTGGTCAGGCCCGAAGCTATGGCGGCCCCATAAGCGCCGGTCGACGTCGCACGGTAAACCTTGTACCCGGCCCAGTTCGGATCGCTGTGATCGTCCCAATCCAGTAGTACCGTTTCGTTGAGTCCGGTGGCGTTTAACCCTGTAGGGGGGGTCGGTAGTGCTATCACTGTCAACGCGGGTGGGGTTTGGTCTCCGTCCGAATTTGCGGCCGCCGCGAAATCGACTGTCGAAGCCTGCGAAGTCGACCGAACGATCAGAGTAATTTCCCGATTAGTGTCGTTGTTGATTAGAGTTTTTAAATCGGAAATAGAGAGCTGTATCTGCACCAGACCAAGTTCCGTATTGTCTCCGGTGGCGGGAAAAGTATGGCTGCCCAGCATCGTGGTGGACAAGGGGTTTGAGGCGGGATCTGTGTTCCCAGTTGGAAGATTCGTCCCCAGAAGTGGCGCCGCACCTGTGCTGGCAGTCCATTCGGTTTCCGACAAGTCCGAGGGTGCATTCTGCGCGCCGTCGATGAGCGCATATATCTGAAGATCGTTAACCGCATCGCCCTCCGTCTGCGTCATCCAGAGATCGAGCGATACCGAAAGAATCGAATCCACCGGGTGGCCATCGATTTCGTCGATATCGCTTACATCAAAACGGAGGTAAGCCAGGCGGGAGTCACTACTCCCCCACCCGTTTTTTGTTTTCAATACTTGGCTGTCATCCTGTGCCACGCTACTGCTGTGGAGGACGTGCGCGTTGTCGGAGGCTACCAAGTTCGGTGGCCACCATTCCTTGGTTGTTGGTTCAGGTAGATAGTCCGCGAAAACAGAGCCGCCGTTGTCCTTGATCGATTGAATGCAGGCCGCCCGCATCTCGAGAACCTTTGATTTAAACTGTGGCTTGATCGCGAGGTTATCCAACTCTTCGGGGTCGGCATCCAAATCGTAAAGCTCCTCGATTCTGTCGGGGTTGGCGTAGCGTGTATACTTATAGTTCTCGACTACAATCAGGAAATACCAGGGGGTGTCCGTTTCATACATACAGGCCTCCCAGTCTTCGTTTCGCAAGCGATTCGCCATCTCCGTTGGTTCGTAGCGGTTGTGGACGTAGGTCATCATGGTGGGAACCTCGGCCCACTCCTTGAGCACCGTTTCCGATTCCGGACTCTCGATCAGAGGGGTAATATCCCGACCGGGCATGAATTCCACTGGCTCAGCACCAGCCCAGGCATGGAAGGTGCGAATAACGTCAGGGCCATTGATCGGTGCCTTGCAGACTTTATTGGTCGGAAAGCGTGCCGGATTGGATACGATAAACGGCGAGCGGATGGCGGTTTCGTAAGGGTCAATCTTGCCCTTCAGGCCGTGGTGCCCCCAGACGTATCCTTGGTCGGCGGTGAAGATTATAATGGTGTTTTCCAGCTGACCTGTATCCTCAAGCGCCTGCACGATTCGGCCCACGCTCTCATCAATGGAAGCAACGGCCTCAGTCTGCTGTTTTACCCAAAAATCGAGAGTCTTCCCTTGTCTGACAGGCATCCCGTCCGCGCCCATCTGCCATTTGCTGTCCTGAAAATGAAGAGGCTTGCCGAAGCGCGGGCCCCAGACATCCACTGGTATCTCGGTCTCGGGTTCGTTTTCCAGCATGTCTATGTGGCGGTCGGCCGGCGTGTAGGGGCCATGGACACCGGCATAAGCTAGCCAGTAGAACCAGGGTTGTTCGGGTTCTTCTGCCCGTTCGTAAATGAACTGCTCGGTGTAGTCGGTGTAGCGGTCTGTGCTGTAGCCCCCAAGATCAATCTGCGGCGCACCGTTGATCATGACTTTCTGATCGTAGTAATAGCCGCCGGCAGCGCTATAGGAGCCGTGATCCCAAACTACCGACCAGTCCCAGGAAGTTCCGTGTTGGTGAGCAGCAGCGCCCGCGCCATAGTGCCACTTGCCGATCATTCCCATGTAGTAGCCTTTGTTTCGGAGTGTCGGAAACCAGTAGGTATTACCCTGAATATCGCTCCCGTCATAGTTTGACTCGACGGCAAATTGAAGGCGTCCGGTCAGTGCTGTGGCGCGCGAGGGAACGCATTTTGCGCCGATGTAAGCCTGATCAAAACGAACGCCCTGTTCGGCAAGACGGTCGATGTTGGGGGTGTTGGCGAAGTTGTAAGACCTCGGGTAAGCGCTCACGGTCCTGTAACTCTGGTCATCGGAAAAGATGTAGAGAATGTTTGGAGGTCTCGCCGACGCAGTTGCATCGTTAGCCAGCAGGCGCGCGATACATAAAAAAACAGAGAGCCCACGGAGGACGTTCATAATAATGATAGTTTTGGGGAAGGGAGGGGTAAGCTTAACTTTTCCAATATTTATTAACCTATCCCAGGTAATAATCAACTTCCAATATCGAACCGACTGACTGCAAGGAACTAATGTTCGTTCTACCTACACCTCAACCAGCGGGATACTTATCCCCCAAAGGGGGTTGCATGCCGCCGTGCTGAAAATGATCACGCCAGCGGCAAGATTTTCGTCACCATCCAAGTATTTGGCCATGGTGAAGAAAGCCACTGCTGTGGAACAAGCGCGCAGGAATAGGAGGTATTGAGAACTTGCATCATAAACGAGCCTCCAAGTTGATGCAGTTTTCGTTGCCGAAATCGCACAAAGACTCAGGACTTTCGCTTCTTGATGAGATCCTCAATCTGCTTGATATACTCTTCCGGTGATTGGCCGCCGTAGCCGCCGATACGGCCCAGGGTCTCTTCTTTCGGATCTATAATGTATACTGTTGGATATCCCGTCACGCCATACTGCTTCTTCAGAGCGTTATTCTCCTTCTCCTGACTCCCACTCAGCCCTGAGCGGGGAAAGTCAACTTCCACAAGAACAAGGTTACCATTCGCAAATTCCTCGAAGTCACGTTCGTCGAATACGTTCTTTTTCAGGCGAATGCAATAGCCGCACCAGTCGGACCCCGTGAAAAATAGCAGGATCGGTAGGTTTGTCTCCTTAGCTTCTTCCACCGCGTCCTCATAGTCATCCGTCCAACGGGCACGACGGTCTGCCAGCTTAGCATACTTTTCCTCTACAGCCTGTTTCGCCTTCAACCCATCAAGATAGTTCCGGTCGTTCTCCGAGAGTTTTGCTATCGGGTAGTCGTAGGTATACCCGGATCCATCCATGCGGATTGTAACCATATCATCGTCGACGAACTCGACGAATTCGGCTTGAATGGCTTGTCCATCTGTATTCGTCCACTCGCGACCGAAGACAGCGACGGCAGTCCCAAATAGGAAGATTACCAAGAGAGGAAAGCGTTTATTCATCATTTTCATGGTGAAAAGGTTTCGATTGTAAAATAGGGAATAACGATCTGAATGAAAAGGATATTATCAAGGCGTTCGGCCCAGCCAACAACCAGGGGCGTCAGGGTCGCGGGGCGAACGAAACGGGCTGGGATGGTATCCAGTTCACCGGGTGAGCTTCGTCACCGGAGATCTCAGAATCAAGACGTGACGTGTTATCGATGTCCTTCTTCTCTCACTTCCGAAAGAAGAACAATTGAAGCTGACTCAAGGCGGTTGCCCGACTTGTGAGCTGATCAATAGTTTCACCTTTTCATGGGAAAATGAGATTAAAGAAACCGAAAATGTATCGCTAGTAATTACTAAGATTCAGGAAATCGACAGGATCATGAGTGAGCTTGAAGAGTATGAATACGAATGCTTTGAGCCTAAAGCACTTGAATCAGATCGGTGGGAGGAAATCCGAACTATTGCATCATCAGTCTTGGCAAAACTAAACCTTGAAATCGCCACACTTCCAGAATGGAATGCGCCTTCACCTGGAGTAAAGCAACGGGACTTCATGAAACTGAAATCCACAACCAGTCGCGCTGATCAATGAGGTTCGCTTAGGCTCACTCATCACCACGCTCTACGTTCTACAAAGAAATAAATAAATAGCTCAAAAAGAGATTTCGCTTCAGTCTTAGTCCTATTTGCTGATCTTTATTTTGCATATCTGAGTCACAATGCCGTGGGTTAGCTATTTCTCGTGTTTGCCCGTAAGTGACAGATCACATAATCTACTGGAATTTCTCTATTCAGATCATTTATGTCTGCTTCTTCGAACTCTCTCAGATTAATTTGATTCGACTCGACCGTAAGGTCATTCAAGATTTCCTGAACTTCTTTGGGAATAGGTGTGGTTGGCCGAACGGATGAGGTCAACAGGTCTGTCCATTTCTGTTCTTCATCGGCTCCTTGCAAAAAGGAGAAAGTAACCATCAGAATTATGAGGTGAGCGATTTTCATTCAATTTCATCAGGTCATCAGACAACCATTATCTAACTCCACCCCACCCTCTGAATCAAGCTCACATCACCGCCTCCACAACCGACGTCGAGGCACACCGAACCCGGAGATATGCCAACCTCGGCGAGTAGCGTTTTTGTGACCGGCCCCATTACCTCCGCTAGGAGCCGGGCGTTCGCGACCTTCCACTCCGCCTCGAATGATGTATTTCTTGGTTTTCATTTTCTTGCCGAAGGGTCAGAAATATTGCTGAGGTTGGTGAAATGGGATCAACAACAGAAGGGTCGGAAGGGATATCTAGCTGCTGGGTTGGTCGCCGACACAACCCGTTCCTCAGCTCTGTGTCGAGGGGGATCACCTTACTGATCTATCGGCCCCGTCGATATCGGCTCTTTTTCTTTCGCGGTCCTTTGCGTTTCCCGGAACGGTCCGGCAGGGAGGCCTCTCCGTTTCGGAGGGCATGTATCTGATCCCGCAGCACAGCCGCCCTTTCAAATTCGAGGTCCAACGATGCCTGCTGCATGTCTTCTTCCAACTCGGCAATTACGGCTGCGACGTCCTCGTCTCCCGATGATTCACCCACCATCGCCGGAGCCTTTTCCTCTTTCTCGCGCTGAAGGCTGGATTGGTCCTTCCGGCGCACGCCTGTCGGAGTAATCCCGTGCTCTAAATTGTGGGCGATTTGTTTTTCCCGACGGTAGGATGTGACTTGCAGTGCCCTCTCCAAAGACCCGGTCATCCTGTCTGCGTAGAGGATAACCCGCCCTTTCTCGTGCCGGGCCGCCCTACCCGCCGTCTGGACCAGGCTGGTTTCGCTGCGAAGGAATCCTTCCTTGTCCGCATCGAGGATGACAACCAATGCCACCTCCGGTAGATCGAGTCCTTCCCGCAGCAAATTCACCCCAACGAGAACATCGAATTCACCGGATCGCAATCTGCGCAAGATCTCAACGCGTTCGATGGCATCGATATCGGAGTGGAGGTATTCGACGGAGATTCCATCTTCGCGAAGATAATCCGCAATGTCCTCGGACATCCTTTTCGTCAAAGTCGTGACTAAGGTGCGATCGCCCTGCTCGCAGGTTTTGCGGATCTCCATCATGGTGTCCTCAACCTGTCCCTTGAGCGGGCGGATCTCCATCACCGGATCAATCAAGCCGGTTGGGCGGATGACCTGCTCGGCGATCACTTGGGAGATCCCCAGTTCATAGGGGGCGGGCGTTGCCGAGACATATAATGTCTGCTTGCCAATTTTTCGAAATTCTTCCGGCATCAGCGGTCGGTTATCGAGGGCCGAAGGGAGACGGAATCCAAAATCGACCAGCCGACTTTTGCGGGAAAAGTCCCCTTTATACATCGCCCCCACCTGCGGCACGGTTACGTGGCTCTCATCCAGGATCAGGAGAAAGTCATCCGGAAAGAAGTCGATGAGGCAAAACGGGCGCTCCCCCGGTTTTCTTCCACTTAAATGGCGGGAGTAATTCTCGATCCCACTGCAGAATCCGATTTCCTCCAGCATTTCCAAGTCATATTCGGTGCGCATCCGAATTCTCTGTGCTTCCAAAAGGCGCTGATCCTTCTCAAAGTCATGCACCCTCCCGTCCAACTCGGATCGGATCCCCTGCACCGCGTTTTTCAGCTTATTGCGGGGGGTGATGTATTGATTGGCGGGATAGAGATAAAAATACTCAAACGATTCCCCAACCTCTCCGGTCAGCGGGTCGAGCGAGCGGATGGCTTCGACCTCGTCGTCCCAAAATTCAATCCGAATCGCGCTCTCCAAATAGGCGGGAAAGACATCGATCACCTCCCCGCGAACACGGAACTTACCGCGGCTCAACTCCACATCGTTTCGTTCGTATAAATTTTCCACGAGGCGCTCCAGGAAAGCGGATCGGCCCAGTTCCTCCCCTTTCCTGATCTCGATCATCATCTCCTTGAAATCCTCGGGGCTACCCAACCCATAGATGCAGGAAACGCTCGCCACCACGATGACATCCTTGCGACTCAGGAGCGCACTGGTCGCTGAAATGCGCAAGCGGTCGATATCATCGTTGATGGATGAATCCTTCTCGATGTACGTATCAGTCTGGGGAACGTAGGCTTCCGGTTGGTAGTAATCGTAGTAGCTGACGAAATATTCGACGGCGTTATTTGGGAAAAAGCTCTTAAACTCTGAAAACAACTGTGCAGCCAGTGTCTTGTTGTGGGAGATAATGAGGGTCGGCCGATTCAGCTCTTGAATCAAATTCGCCATGGTGAAGGTCTTTCCAGAACCCGTCACGCCGACCAACGTCTGGTCGCGATTCCCAGCCCGGATGGAAGCCAGTAATTTCTTGATAGCAGCTGGCTGGTCGCCGGTGGGTTGATAGTCTGACTGCAATTGAAACTGATCCATCATCCAACACTGCCAGAATCTTTTCTCTCGTCAACCAGACCATCCGACTCAATTGAACATCGATGCTTCGAGAACCGCATTGCGTGATCCGTTTCAAGACATTGACAAACTCAATCCGGCAGCTTCGCCATTCATCCTGGTAAAAAAAGCCAGTCTACCGGGAAATCGCGGCTCCTCCTTGAAGGAACAAAGGATCCTGCGTAATTTGTCAGGGTGAAGAGATTGTACATCTGCAGAAAGTGCGACAAGCCGAAGAAAAAGGACGTCAAAGGTTCCCCGTTAAGCGGCAAGAAACTGATCAAGAAGCTCGACGAAGAGAATGATCTCCCTTTTGAAATCATCTCCTGCAGTTGTTTGGGTAATTGCAAGAAGGGTCCGAATGGCTTGGCCATGCCAGGAAAGCAAAAGCTGCACCGACTTTCGCTAAAGTCGGTCCAAAGGCTGTAGGAAGAATCAGTGGCTGATACGGCAGCCGTGGCCGAGGGTCTGGGCTTGGTTTCGATGCGTACCCAGAGGTCATCCGCACGCGGGCTGAAGCCTCGCGCCACTTTGGAAAAAGCGGAAAATTACAGGATTAGCCGACTACCTATTCGCTGGATTTCCCATCCGCAGCGGCCTGTTTCGCCTTAGGATCCTCAATGAGTTCTTCCAGAGTCAGTCCGGTCAGGTCCTTTAAACCCCGAAAACAGAGCCAGAGGGCAAACCCCGTTACCAGCAGAGTTGGAACCATGATAACCGGGAAGCTCCAAGCCATCATTTTTCCCAGTTCCTGATTAAAGGCATCCGTCCCCGCATCGCTGACGACGATCCACTTCGCCAGACCATAGTTCAGGACGGCACTGAGAAAAAAGGACGCGGCCAAGAGCCAAGTCGTTTTCCGCATGAGACGGTCAAAGCCCTCCGTAGTCTGGCGTTCGGTAAGGCGACTTTGAATTTTCTCCACTTGGAAAATTTCGGGGCGGTAAAGGAATACCCGAACCAAGGGATACTTGGTAAAGGCGGATACCAAGGTCGCAACGCCCAGGATACCGGGGATCGCTGCTTCTTTGATGGCCACCCATCCGGGCGGAAGTTCGAGGAGCCCGATACCTCCTGTGAGAACGACTCCTATGATACCGAGAATCGAAAATAGGTTCCAGGTTCGACGGGTGATAAAATCGTATGCCCCGTAACCGAGAGGAAAAAGCAACGCTACCACGAAGAGGAAGGTAGCCGGTTTCATGGGAAGGCTTTCCAGGCTGCCTCCGAACCAGTCGTCCCCCTTGATGAGGAGAAGGGATGGAATGATGATGTTGAATCCGAGGTTCAACCAGGGATTTTCAGTCTTTTTTTCAATATTGGGCACCCCATGGAAAAAATCGTGACACAGTCCGCCCGTAAAGGTAAATTCTCCACTATCTTGCGCTGAGAGAGTGCTTAGTGCCAAAAACACCTGTAACCGTGAATTTTTCCAGCCCCCTCCGATGCGTTATTACTGCGGGACCAACCCGTGAGCCGATCGATCCCGTTCGATACATCAGCAATCCTTCCACGGGTAAAATGGGGTATGCGATCGCCCAAGCTGCTGTTGATATGGGTTGGACGGTGGATTTGATCAGCGGGCCGACGCATTTGGAGGAACCCAGCGAGTGCATTCACTATCCAGTGGTTTCAGGAGAAGAGATGTTCAACCAGGTAGACGCCCTGTTTGACGCCTGCGATGTTCTCATCATGACTGCAGCTGTCGTTGATTTTCGACCGAGTAATCCGATGGCAATGAAAGAAAAGAAGGGAGATGCCCAGCTATCCTTGAAAATGGAGCCCGTGGTGGACATCCTCAAGACCGTCTCGAAGCGCAAAAAAGACCAGTACTTAGTCGGCTTTGCCGCAGAAACCAACGATCTGGAGAATTACGCTCTCCGTAAGTTGAAGGAAAAAAATCTCGACCTGATCGCCGCCAATTTAATCGGGGGAAGTGGAAGTGGATTTGGATTGGATGAAAATATTCTAACCCTACTGGGTCCCGATGGATTCCGGGAAAAATGGCCGGCAGCCAGTAAAGATAGTTTGGGAAAAGACTTGGTCTCTCTCATCTCGCGCAGAATGAAAGAGCGTCAAAATACCGGGGTCTCGGTTTGAGCTGTCTAACCACTCCGTAATCTATGCCGCGCAATCGCAACAAGGGCTTGGAGCGGATCCTCGGTCGTCTCGAGGATCTTGATGAGAAAAACCTTACCATCCTGGTCAATCGGCTTGTACGCGACCGCCATCTACTGGAAAGTGTTTTCGACATTATCCGCGATGGAATCCTCGTTCTGGATGGAGACGGAGTGATTCAATACTCGAACGAAGCAGCGGTACGCATCCTCGGGTTGCGCAAAGGGGAGATCGGGAAGTCGAATATTTGGCGGCGATTACCGGAATTATCAAGAGCGCTCCAAGTGGATCCCGAACGCGCGAAACCGGATAAAATTTCGGCCTCCTGTGAAATTGAAATCAATTACCCGGAAACCAGAGTGCTTCAAGTGTACCTTGTCCCCATGGAAGAGGCGACGGAGCACGATCTCGGTGAAGGAACAGTCGTGGTTTTCTCCGACCTGACCGAGATGAAGCACTCGACCGAGGAGCTCATTGAAAACGAACGAATCGCCTCCATCATGATGCTTTCTGCAGGGGTAGCTCACGAGCTGGGAAACCCTCTCAATTCGTTGACCATCCACCTGCAACTGATTCGCAGACAGATGGAAAAACTCAAAGATTCCGAGAAAACCACTCGGACGGAAAAATCTCTGGACATCTGCACCCGGGAGGTGGAGCGCCTCGATGGAATCATTACCCACTTTTTGACGGCCATTCGACCACAAGCTCCCAACTTGCGTAAAGTGGATCTCATGGAAGTCCTCAATGATGTTCTCGAGGTCGAAGAAGCTCTCTTCTCGGAGAGAGATGTCGAGGTGTTTATTGACTTGGATACCATGCCGCCCCCTATTTTCGCAGATCCCGATCAGCTCAAGCAGGTTTATTTCAATGTCTTAAAAAACGCCGTGGAAGCCATGCCCGGTGGTGGCTCGATCCGCATCCGCTGGCGGAAGGACTCTCAAAACATTTTCCTGATGTTTGCCGATACGGGCGAAGGGATCGATCCGGAGGACATTCCCAAAGTATTCCAACCCTACTTCACCACAAAGAATACCGGTAACGGGCTTGGGATGATGGTCATTCAGCGAATCATGCGTGACCACCGCGGCACCATTGCGATTGACAGTCGACCCCAGGAAGGGACCGTGGTCACCTTGCAGTTTCCGGCCATCGATCCAGAGCGCCCTCTCCTCGAAGATACCTGAATCCTCGTTTTTCCGGTCTTCTATCCTGATTCCTTACGGAACAGGGGCAAAGGCTCCATGCCTTCGCGTGATCAACATTCCTCCTGCAATAAATCGGGGCGTCGGTCCGCAGTCCGCAGCCTCCGCTGCTCCTTGCGCCATGCCTCAATTTTCGCGTGATCACCGGAAAGGAGTACATCCGGGACCTTCATTCCCCGAAAATCGGCGGGCCGGGTATACTGGGGCAAACCGAGCAATCCGTCTGAAAAACTATCTTGTTCCAAGGATTGCGCCTCCCCGAGAACACCCGGTAATTGACGCACAACCGCATCCATCAAAACTGCGGCAGGCAGGGTTCCGTTAGTCAAAACATAATCCCCAATACTGATTTCACGATCAACCAACTTTTCCCGAACCCGCTCATCGATGCCCTCGTAGTGGCCGCTTAGCAAAATCAAATGGGGCGCTGTCGCGAGCTCCATCACCACTTTGTGGGTCAATGGATCCCCGTCCGGTGCGAGGTAGATAACGCTGGCACTTTCACTGCGCAATTCCTCGATTGCGGAGAATAAAGGCTCCGGCTTCATGACCATGCCAGCTCCTCCACCGAATGGTCGATCATCGGTAATCTGATGTTTGTCCGTTGCCCAATCACGAAGATTGTGGACGTGGTATTCTACCAGACCTCTTTTTATTGCTTTCCCCACTATACTCTCGGAGAGAAAACCATCCAGCATAGCTGGAAACAGGGTTAGGATGTCGAAACGCATAATGATTTAGTTGCCCAACCTGCTCCTTGAAATGGAATACTCAAGCCCGCGGAAATTTCTTTTTTGGATTGGTACCTGACCGGGGACTCGAACCCCGAACCAATTGATTAAGAGTCAACTGCTCTACCAATTGAGCTAGTCAGGCCCAAAAATGACCATTTGCTATTTTGGGAGGTCGTGGCAAGTGAATTCTTTTCTATATCATTAAAAGGGGTCTAATTATCTCTGCGGGGG
>Ga0222662_1000772_pt1 | contig 21060 bp, 12 predicted proteins | sample AntAcemetagen600_FD_179821 | JGI IMG/M metagenome (GOLD analysis project Ga0222662, IMG submission 179821) | Saline water microbial communities from Ace Lake, Antarctica - #600 | ecosystem: Environmental > Aquatic > Non-marine Saline and Alkaline > Saline | place: Antarctica: Ace Lake...
CGGCGTAGACAACTACACGTTCAACGGCGGCGGAGCGTTCTGCCAGCCCGGCGATCTGGAGCCGCTGAACTGGGTCTCTGGCCGCGCGTTCGTGCCGCTCAGCGACGGCGTCTGCCTCAACTACCAGAAGACTCAGCCGCCCCAGGCCGACGACTTCTCCGCCCAGTTCCTGATGGTGGTCGCCAACCCGTCGGAGGAGGAGGCGACCTTCCGCATCTCCGCCACCAACGTGCCCAACTTCCCCGAGCCGGGGATCCCGCCGAACCCGGCGATGGCGCAGCAGTCGCAGTGGCAGACCCTGCCTGGCATGCAGCGCACGGCGCCGCCTGCGAAGAAGCGCGCGCGGACCTCGGCGCCGAAGGCGTCGGGCCCGATTCCGTACACGGGCGTGCCGGGCAGCCAGATGCCGACGCTCTCGCGGCAGCTCGCCGATGCGATGGCGCAGCGCTGGGAGAACGAGCGCAACAACCCCGGGGAGCCCGCGGGCTTCACCCCGCCGAAGCTGACCTGCGCGCCGGACCTGACCGCGGCCGACGTGAACAGCGACGCGCGCAACTTCTTCTTGCGCAACGAGCTCGAGTCCGAGGATCGGATCACCCGCGCCGCCAACCTGCGCGCTCTGGGCGACACCATCGCGATCTACGTCGATGAGGAGACGCCCATGGACGTCGACCTCGACTGCGACGATCCCAACAACCCGGTGGACGCCAACCCGCTGCCGGCGTTTGGCTTCAACAACTGTGACCTCGAGCAGATCGTCGACATCGTGGACCAGAACATCTACCCGACCCTGACGTCCCTGTACGGCGAGCCGAGCGATGTGGACGAGGACTGCCGGGTGACGGTGTTCCTCAGCCACCGCCTGAACTCGCTGACCGCGGGCGAAGACGACGCCGCGGGCAACGTCGTGCGCTCGTTCACCGAGCCCGAGATCGACCTGTGGGAGCGCAACCTGACGGAGAACCCGTACAGCAACGAGGAGGAGATCCTCTACGTGTACGCGCCGGACCCGGTGGGTTTCTGGGGCAACCCGGTGCAGTTGGCGCAGTACCTCAACTTCCAGGTCGCGGGCTCCATCTCGGTGGCCTTGCAGAACCTCATCTCCTACTCGCGCCACCGCGGCGTGGCCAAGGACCTGTTCGATCCGCTGGACGCCAACGACGTGAACGCGCCGGACGCGGAAGAGGACTGGCTGAACGACGCGATGGGCTTGCTCGCCGCGGACATGGCCGGCTTTGGCTCGATCGCGTTCCAGGACGCGTGGATCTACATGGACCGCAGCCACCTGTTCCCGCTGATCGCGGAGAACGAGATCGGGGACTTCGAGGACCGCGGCGGTCAGTACCTGTTCGCTCGGTACCTGTTCGACCTGTTTGGAGAGGTGGTGATCAGCCAGATCATCGACAGCGAGGGCACGGGCACGGACACGCTGGAGAGCATCATCGCTCCGATGGAGCTCGACGAGTTCATCCTGCAGTGGGCGACGGCGATGGCGGTGTCTGGCATCACGAACGATGCGGGCGGCCTGCTGGTGCCGGACGCGGTGATCCCGAACTTCAAGAGCAGCGCGAACGTGAACGTGCAGGACCCGGTGAACCCGGTGCCGGGCGAGCTGTTCGGTGCGAACGACTTCCAGCAGGGCTTCAACGTGCGCGGGATCAACCGGGTGTACGCCGGTGGCGCGGACGCTGGTGGCGCAACAGAGCTCCTGGCGCGCCGGGTGCGCACGGAGAACCTGGACCCGCTGGTGTTCCATCCGCAGGCGGACTTCTTCGGCGTGGTGGCCGGGAACTACGGCGTGACGCTGGTGCTCATCTCGGGCCTCGAGCAGCCCGTGAACTACCTCATCGTGGAGACCGAGGGCGGCGCGGAGCTGCTCGGTAACGTCATCCGCATCGACGACACCGATCCCGCAGCCATGGCGGTGACTCTCGAGGACGTGGACGGCGCGAAGATCACGACGATCCGCGCGCTGGGCGACGCGGCGAACAACGAGCTGGACCCGACAGGGGCGGAGCGTCGGGTGATCGGTCGCATCGACGACAGCGGTCAGTTCGAGGTTCTTGTGTCGGCTGAGTCTCCTGATCTGCCCGACGGCGACGACGACGACGACGACAGCGCGTCGGGCGACGACGACGACAGCGCCTCTCCGGCCCGTGCGGACGGGGACGACGACGACTCGGCGAGCGAGGAAGAGGAAGTGGAGATCGCGGACACGGACCGGTACAGCTTCTCGCTGTCGTCTACGACGACGGTGGGGGTGTGGGCGGACCGGCGTTACAGCTCGCTGAGCGGCGACACTGCGCTGGAAGACCCGTTCTTGGCGGTGATCCCCGCGACGGACGTGCCTGACGCGTTCAACTACCTGCAGTGGGACTTCGGGCCGAGCTTCGGGGTGTGCCCGGATCCGGGCACGTACATCCCAGGTGAGAGCACGTTCTTCTACCCGCTGGTGATGCTGGACTACATCGCGGCCCAGGCGAACCTGAGCAGCAACCCGGTGGTCGAGGACGACTTCGAACCGATCGTAGGCAGCGGTCCCATCGCGACGTTCACGTGCGACCTGGACCACGACCAGGATGGGGTGCCGGACGATCTCGAGGCGGCGCCGGAGTCTTTGGCTGCGCAGATCATCCAGCGTCAGGCTGAGAACCTGAACGATGACCCGAACTTCTACGTGGGCACGTTCGACCTGCTTCCGGGCTCGCTGGCTCGGGACGTGTCGGTGCCGTTCTTCGACGCCTCGTTCATCGACTTCGACTCCAACGAAGAGCCCGACGACGACCGCGCGACCGCGGCGTTCGCGGCCAACGTGGGTGGCGCTGTGGTGTCCGACGGCGAAGAGGCCATGTGGCTCGGCACCCTGCCGCCGGGCGACTACATCGTGATCGTCGGCGGCGCCGACGGAGCCACCGGACCCTACGACCTCTCCATCCGCGTCGTCCCCCCGACCTGGCTCAACTAGCAGCGCCCCGGTAGCCTGGGTTTCGCACCTGGGGGGCCCATGAAGAGACCGCTGCTTGTCTTGTCGCTGGTTGGAATCGTGGCCGGGCTCTATGTCTGGCTGACCAGGATTCAGCCGCCGGCCGCACCGGCTCCGTCGGCATCGGCGACCGCGACTCCCGAGTCTGAGGTGTCAGCTGCTCCCTCGTCATCGCCGGAGTCCGCTGCGGACGCCCCGGAGACGGCAGAGCCTGCACTCCCCACCCCACCCGAGGAGGTCGAGCGCAGCGTCGCTTGGGCCCGCGACTGCGACGCGGCGGCGGAGCACGGCAGCGAGCGCGAGCAGCACAACGCGTCTCTCATCGCGGGCATGCTCGACCGGACCGAGGAGGGCAAAGCCCGCAAGCTCGACGATCTGCGCTGGCTGCTGCGCAACGCGCCAGACAGCCGATGTATCGGCTCCAACGCGACCCTGCACCCGGGCCAGGACGGATACGACGAGCTGACCGCGCTGCTCGCGAGCCTCGCGGCGCCCGACGACGCGCCCCTGGATGTCCTGGCGAACTACGCGGAGTGGGTCGCGGTCCCGGATGCGGCCACCAGCCTCGCCACCTACGGGAGACTCCAGGCCCGGGACCCTGAGAACCCCCAGTGGCTGAGCCAGGAGGCCAACATCCACATGAGGGACACCAGCCGGGCCCCACTCGGCGACGCGAACGCTGCCACATCTGCAGCCCTCGCTGCCGAGGCGCTCCGGGAGGCTCTCACCCTCGCCGACGAGGGTATGCAACGGGACCACCTGCTCGCCAAGGCTACTGCGGCCGCCGCCATCGCCGGCGACTATGAGCAGGCAGAGACCTGGGGCAAAGAGCTCCTCGCAGGGCTCGACGACAAACGGCCCAACAACCACGCGCGGTGGGTCGGCCACGAGGGGCTGGGGCTCGCGGCGCTGGGACGCGGCGACGCCGAGGGCGCCATCGCAGAGCTGCTCCAGATGAGCGACGTGCCACCGGGCGCCGTGCAGGGCAGCTTCGGGCCCAGCATGCGGCTCGCCGACGCTCTGCTCAAGGCTGGCCATCGCGATCCGGTGGTCGAGTACCTGCAGAAGGTCGGCACGTTCTGGCAGCCAGACAAGGTGAACGCCTGGCTGGAGCGCCTCAAGGCCGGAGAGACCTTCACGTTGAACCGCTTCGGGTGAGGCCCGCTCCTCCGTCGCTCGCGCGCCGCCAGATCGCCCGAGGCCTCGACTTTTTGTGGCCGTTCGGCCCGGTGTTGGCGCTCGGCATCACCGTTGGCTTCTGGGCGTCCGACCGCGGCATGCGCTGGCTCCCCGACGTCGGCCAGTGGCTGCTCGCCATCGGCGCCGTCACCGTCCTCATCGCGTTTGCCTCGCTGCGTCTCGCCCGCAAGCACATGACCGAGACTCCGCGCGGCCTCAGGCTGCGCCGCACGGTGCTCGTCCTGTTGGTGCTCTCGTCCGGTGGTCTCGCCGCCTGGATCGCCATGGCCGGGCTGCAGGAACCCACGCCGCTGACCACGATGCCGGCCGAGCAGTTCCACACGGCGTTTGCTCTGGACACCGAGTCCTACAAGGAGCTCGACCGCGGCATGGGCTCGCTGGTCGCCCAGCTCGAGAGCTCCGACCTCGTGCAGACAGACCGCGCGCTCACCGCCCAGGAGGAGCAGCTCCTGCTGGAAGGCTGGGTCGCCGTGCTCGACTACAGCCGCGGGCTCGAGCAGCTGCGCATCTACTACGAGGACTGGTACCGCTTCGACGCATCCCGAGCTGAGCGCGCATCCCTGCTGCGTAGCTTCCTGCTGACCTACGCTGCCGAACTGGCGCTCTTCGACCACGGCGGCCGGCTCTGCGCCCTCGCACGCCAGAACCCGAACGTGCGCAAGTTCCTCGATGTGCCTCACCCCAGCCTGGGGATCGAGGCCAGCTCGTTCTCGTACTTCTCCCAGGACTTCGAGGGAACGCGGGATCAGGCGCGCGCCATCGGCGGGGCTCAGTACATGTGGGCCACCAAGACCCTGTTCGGCTGGCAGGGCGAAGCACAGCGCCTCGGCCTCGGCTGGCTGTGGACCGATGTGGAGGAGCGGCTCGACCGCCTGGCGTCGCGAGGCTTGCTCGACCGCGCCGCCATGACCATCGCAGGCGACGGACAGCTCCTTCGTCGAGCCATTCGCCGTCAGTGGCTGCCCACGCAGCGCACCGTCGCCGAGTTCTTCGGGGACACAAAGCTGCGGCGGGTCGGCTGGTACCTCATCAGCGAGGACCAGCAGGAGGAGCTGGATGCGCTGCTGGAGCCCGGCGACATCCTGCTGACCCGAAAGAACTGGTACCTGAGCAACGTCGGGCTGCCCGGGTTCTGGCCTCACGCCATCCTGTACGTCGGCGGGCCCGAGAAGTTGTTGGCCTGGGCGGACGACCCCGAGGTCAAGGCGGCGCTCGCCGCGGCTGAGGGCTTGCCGGACGGCGAGGAGCTCGATCTGCACGCGGTCATGCAGCGCCGCACCCCCGCCTTCTGGCTGCGCTATCAGCTCGGCACCGATGGACACCCCTATCGACTGGTGGAGGCCCACAAGCCTGGGGTCACGCTGTCCACGCTGGCCGAGTCGTCTGGGGATGCGCTGGTCGCGTTCCGGCCCCGGGTGAGCAAGGCGAGCAAAGCGCTGGCGATCCTCGAGGGCTTCCGGCACCTGGGCAAGCCCTACGACTTCGACTTCGACTTCGCCACGGACCACGCGCTGGTCTGCACCGAGGTGGTGTGGCGCGCGTACAGAGAGGAGCTGGGCAAGCTCGGGCTGGAGATGCCGATCACCGATGTGGCGGGGCGCAAGGCCATCCCCGCCAACCTGCTCGCCCAGAGCTATGTCGAGACCCGAGGAACGGACCAGGCGCTCTTCGACTTCGTGGCGTTCATCGACGTCAGCGAGGAGGAGCAAGTCTCGCGCTTCGCCACCGAGGAGGAGTTCCTCGACACGCCGTCTCGCGGCAAGTGGAACCCCTTCAAGGGCGAGTAGTGCGTCCTCGGCGCTCTTGGACCGGCGTCACCCGTCCTCCGCGCTCCACCCGCAGGGACCTGCCGCGCCAGGTGATGGTGCGCACGAACGCGCCGCGAACCCAGGTCTCCAGCATGACCGCGTCCACCCATGGCAGGAGAAGCAGCGTCTCCAGTCGCGGCTGGCCGCCGGAGGCGACCACGCTGAGGAAGAGGCTGTAGACCCACCGCACCACGTAGAGCGCGGCCAGCGCAGACAGGTACTCGCGGACGCGTCCAGGGAAGGCGAGACACGCTGCAGCGCACGTGAAGGGGGCGATCGCGAGGCCGCACATCACCAGGGGATATGGGATCCGTAGGGGGTCTCGGAAGCGCCAAAGGATGGTGTTCCAGCGCAGCTGTCGCCGATAGAAGCCGCCGAGGGTCAGCCCGCCGAGGTGCCGCTGCACGGGCACCGGCGAGCGCACCACGGCCATTCCGGAGGCGGAGATTCGACGTCCTACCTCCAGATCTTCGGTGAGGAATCCATCGCACTGGGCGAACCCATCGAGCTGATCGATCGCGCTGCGCCGCGCCGCGAACAGTCCCCCGGCGAGCAAGGGCCGCTCGCTGCGCAGGAACCGGTGCATGCTGTCCACGACGAGGAAGTTCATCGTCGTCGCGGTCCAGGCCACGCGGGTCAGCCGTGCCCCGAGAGAGCGCGCGTCAGAGACCGTGTACGGCGCCCAGGCGGCGCCCCGCCCGGGATCCGCGAGCAGCGTGCGCACCAGGGCGTCGAGAACCCCCGGAGCCAGTCGGGTGCCGCTGTCGCCGTTGACGATGACGTCGTGGCTGCACGCGGCGTACCCCCGGGCCATGTGCCAGACCTTGCGTGTCACCCACGGCGTGTCGTCGGGCTCGGACACCAACAGACGGGCGGTCACCCCGGGCTGCGGCTCTGCGCGCAGCCGCTCGATGGCCCCCCGGGCCGCCGCGATCCCCGCGACGTTGTCGTGTGCGGTGCAGAAGAGGATTTCTCGAGGAGCGGCATAGGGCGTGGCGAGGTACGACCAGAAGTTGCGGTCCATCTCCGGGTCCACGCCGTCGAAGGGCTTGAGGATGGACAGCGGCGGCAACGCGATCGCCTCATCGGGGCCGGGCGCCCACCGGGCGCGCAGCACGAGCCCCGCGAAGAACATGCTGCTCACGATGCCGACAGAGACGAACGTCCAGTGCAGATCGCCGAGCAGCTCGAGGAGGAAGCCGGTGTTCATGGCAGGGCGCAGGGTACCGGCTCACTGGGTTAGGGGCATGATGGGCCCATGTTCGACAGCCTCACCTCAGAGCAAGAGCGCACGCGCGACCACTTCGTCGCGTTGGGGCGCAGCCTCGGTCCTCTGCTCGCCGACGGCAGCCTCCCCCAGCCGGGATGGCAGGCCCTCGCCGACAGTGGTCTCTTCGGTTTCCCGGTGCCGGAGACCGCGGGAGGATGCGGCCGCGGCGCGCTCGACACGGTGATCGCGTTTGAAGGCTTGGGCCTCGGCTGCGACGACCTGGGGTTCCTCTTCGCGGCCAACGCCCACCTCTGGGGGGCCGTGCTCCCGCTGGCCTTGCACGGAGACGCCGCCCAGGTGGCGCGCTGGCTTCCGCCCCTGCTCGATGGCCGTCGGATCGGCGCCCACGGTGTCACCGAGCATGGGACCGGCAGCGACGTGCGCGGGATGCAGATGACCCTGCGCGTCGGCGACCCGTCCCCGGGCGGAGAAGAGAGCCTGCGCGTCCACGGCGAGAAGGCCTACATCACCTGCGCGCCGATGGCCGAGACGTTCCTGCTGTACTGCCGCGACGAGCGCACCGGATCATCGCGGACTGAGCTCGGCGCGGTGATCGTCGAGCGGTCCGATGGCGTGCAGACCACCGAGCAGCACAAGCTCGGCCTCGCCGGCGCGCCCATGGGCACGGTGCTGTGCGAGCACCTCTCGGTGCCCCGCGATCGCGCCCTCGGGACTCCTGGCAGCGGCATGGGGATGTTCACCACGGCCCTGGAGTGGGAGCGCGCCTGCGTCTTCGCCCCCTTCGTCGGCGCGATGCAGCGCCAGCTCGACCGCTGCGTGCGCCACGCCCGCACCCGACGGCAGTTCGGCAAGGCCATCGGCAGTTTCCAGGCGGTCAGTCACCGGATCGCCGACATGAAGACCCGCCTGGATCTCAGCCGGATGCTGCTGTACCGGGCCGCCGCCGCGAAGGACGCTGGCCGGGCACCGGTGGAGGCAGCTCAGGCGAAGCTGTTCATCAGCGAGGCGTTCCTGGAGAGCAGCATCGACGCGGTGCGTGTCGCCGGCGGCGCTGGCTACCTCGCCGACGCGGCCGCCGCCAACGATCTGCGCGACGCCATGGGCGGGCCCTTGTTCTCGGGCACATCCGACATCCAACGCAACATCATCGCGGGCTTCCTGGGCCTGGGCTGAGCCCAGAACGAAGACACCCCCCGACCGTGAGGTCGGAGGGTGTCCCGAATTCTAGGAGCGGGCTGGCTTACCAGCGTCCGCCACCACCACCGCCGCCGCCGCCGCCGCCGCGGTATCCACCGCCGCCGCCGCCACCGCCGCCGCCACCGCGGGAGCGCTCCTGCGCCTCGTTGACGCGGATCGAGCGACCGTCGAGGTCGGTCTCGTTGAGGCCGTTGATGGCGTTGCTCGCCTCCTCACCGGAGGAGAACGTCACGAAGCCGAAGCCGCGCGAGCGACCCGTCTCACGGTCGGTGATGACCTTGGCATCAGTCACGGTGCCAAAGGCCTCGAAGGCGTTACGGAGGGAGTCGTCAGTCGTGGCCCAAGCGAGGCCACCGACGAAAAGCTTGTTACCCATGTGTCTATCTCATCTACTAGTTGGCCCGGACTAAGAATCGTCGGGCCTCGTGGGGCGAACGGGGATGTCCGCATTCTCGAGAAGGCAAAGCCTTCTCCGGCCGGCTCGCCGCGCCGTTGCGGTCGAACCTTCCGTCTCTTGGGTGGATCCTTATCGGACCCTTGCGCGCTTGTACAGGCGAATTTGCAGAGGCCACCGCCCCCCGATCCCCCTACGATCCCACTACCGACTGGACAATCGACCCGTAAACCCCTATTCCAGGCCCCCACCCGGCGCGCTTCTTTTTTCTCGCGCCACTCCGATCGGACCCCAATTTGCCTTCGTTCACCGAGCTCGATCTCATCGAGCCGCTCCAGCGCGCCCTTGCAGACAAGGGCTACACCGAGCCGACCCCGATCCAGGAGCAGGCGATCCCCGCCCTCCTCGATGGCCGCGACATGCTTGGCTGCGCCCAGACCGGAACCGGCAAGACCGCCGCGTTCACCCTCCCCGTGCTCCAGCACCTCGCGAGCCGCCAGGATCAGCGGGGCCGCCGCCCCATCCGTGCGCTCGTCTTGACCCCCACCCGCGAGCTCGCCGCCCAGATCGGTGAGAACGCTGCTGCCTACGGCAAGCACCTCACCCTGCGCCACCAGGTGATCTTCGGCGGCGTCAACCAGAACCCGCAGGTCCGCCAACTGGAGCGTGGCATCGACATGCTCGTCGCCACTCCGGGCCGGCTGCTCGACCTCATCGGCCAAGGCCACATCGACCTCAGCAAGGTCGAGTTCTTCGTGCTGGACGAGGCGGACCGCATGCTCGACATGGGCTTCATCCACGACGTCAAGAAGGTGCTCCGCCTCCTGCCCCGCGAGCGCCAGAACCTGCTGTTCTCGGCCACCCTGCCTGACTCCATCGTGAAGCTCGCCGGCAGCTTCCTCTCCAACCCGATCCGCATTGAGGTCACGCCTGAGGCAACCACGGTCGAGGCCATCGATCAGTCCGTGATGTTCTGTGCGCGCACCGACAAGCGGCATCTGCTGAGCTGGCTGATCAAGAACCGCGGAGTGCGCAGCGCCATCGTCTTCTCCCGCACGAAGCACGGCGCCAATCGCCTGGTCCAGCAGCTGGAGCGAGACGGGATCCGCGCCGCGGCGATCCACGGAAACAAGAGCCAGAACGCGCGGACCCGCGCCCTGAGCGCGTTCAAGAACGGCGACGTTCCCATCCTCGTGGCGACCGACATCGCCGCCCGCGGCATCGACGTGGACAACGTCAGCCACGTGTTCAACTACGACCTGCCCAACGAGCCGGAGAGCTACGTACACCGGATCGGGCGCACCGCTCGAGCCGGCAAAGACGGCATCGCGATCGCGCTCTGCGACGAGACCCAGGGCAGCCTGCTGCGCGACATCGAGCACCTGATCGGCCTGCAGGTCCCGGTGGACGACAACCACAAGTGGCACATGCCCGGTGCGGTGCCGCCCCCTGGGCGATCGCGCGGCGGCGGCGGCGGACGCGGAGGCGGTGGTCGCGGAGGCGGCGGCGGTGGACGCGGAGGCGGTGGCGGTGGCGGGGGACGCAGCGGCGGTGGACGCAGCGCCGGTGGTGGACGCGGCGGTGGCGGGGGACGCGGCGATCGCCCGAGCATCGGACACAGCGGACCGGCCCCGAAGAAGGCGCCCAGCGATGGGTCCCCCGCGGGCGACAGCCCAGCCCCGAAGCGGCGAAGGCGCCGTCGCCGGGGGCCGAAGCCGTCAGGCTCTACGTCATAGCGGGGCTCAGAGCTGCACGGTCTCCCCGTCCTGTGGCACCACGCACGACCACTTCAATCGCGACTCGATCTGCACCCTGAGCGCCTGCGACGCCGCCGGCGCCCCGTGGGTCACAAAGACCGTGCGCGGCGGCGACGGCGCGGTCCCCAGCCAGTCCACGATCTCGTCGTAGTCCGCGTGAGCGGACAGCCCATCGAGCCGCACAACCTCCGCACCGATGGGGACCATCTCTCCATGGATGCGGATCAGCTTGCTGCCGTTGAGCAGCGCCTCCCCGCGGGTCCCGGCGGCCTGATATCCCACGAACAAGATCGTGTTGCGTCCCTCCGGGGCGAAGCGCTTGAGGTGGTGAAGGATCCGCCCGCCCGTGGCCATGCCCGACGCGGAAATCACCACCATCGGATCATCGCGCTGGTTCAGGGCTCGGCTCTCGTCCGCGGTGCGCACATACTCCACCGCTTCACAGGCCTCCTCGCACTCTCGCTGGGTCAGGCGCACCTCTGAGGCGTGCCGCCGCAGCACTTCGGTGGCGCTGATCGCCATCGGGCTGTTCAGATACATGGGCACCGACGGGATGCGGCGCTGGGCGCGCAGCTCGGACAGCAGGCGCATCAGCGACTGGGCCCGACCCACCGCGAATGACGGGATGATCACCGCGCCGCCGCGGCGCACGGTGCGGTTGATGACGTCCGCCAGAACGTCGGCGGGGTCATCCAACGAGTGCTTGCGGTCCCCGTAGGTGGACTCGACCACCAGCCAGTCGACCGCGGGCATGGGCGCCGGCGGGTTCATCACCGGATCGTAGGGCCGACCCAGGTCCCCACTGAACATGAGGCGCTTGCCGCCGATCGCGAACACCACCGAGGCCGCACCGACGATGTGCCCCGCGGAGCGGAACGTCACCGTCACCCCGGCGGGCAAGGAGACCGGCTGATCGAACTCGTGATGCACCAGGTGCCTCAGCGCCTTTGTCACATCCGACCGCGAGAACAGCGGCTTGGCGGGGGTGTGCTTGCTGTGCCCCTTGCGGTTGGCGTAGTCGGACTGCTCCTCCTGGAGCCATGCGGCATCGGGCAACAAGATGCTGGCCAGATCCAGGGTGCCGCTGGTGCAGTGCACCGAGCCCGAGAAGCCATCGCGCACCAGCACCGGCAGCCACCCGCTGTGGTCGAGGTGGGCGTGGGTGAGCACCACCGCGTCGATGCTGCTCGGCGGCACCGCAAGAGACTGCCGGTTGCGCTCCCGAAGGGGCTTGAGCCCCTGGAACATCCCGCAGTCGACGAGGATCCGTGCCTTGCCGTCCTCCCCGTCGATGTCGAGCAGGTACTTGCTGCCGGTGACCGTGCCCGTCCCGCCCAAGAAGCGGATGGAGATGGCCATCAGGACCGCAGGCCGTCGGCCACCGCGACCAGCCGCGCCTCTACCTCGTTGGCGATCTCCTGCATGTCGTCCCGGCCGACCAGGGCAAACATCGCCTTCACATCCACGAGGAACACCCGGCTGGTGCCGTCGGGACGGCCACGCACCACGATGTTGCACGGCAACAGCACGCCGATGCCCTCCTCCCCGGTCACCGCCTTGTAGGCGAACGGGGGGTTGCACGCGCCGAGGATGGTGTGGGGCTCGGTGTCCACGTCGAGCTTCTTCTTCAAGGTCGCCTGGATGTCGATGGTGCTCAGCACGCCAAACCCCTGGGCCGCGAGCAGCGGGGTCAGCTTCGCGATGGTGGCGTCGTGGTCGAGGGGCACGTCGACGACGTGGGCGTAGTTGGGATCGGTCATGGAAGCTCCTTGGAGGTGACTCGGCATCAGGTCCGAGATCCCCTTCACGCTAGCGCCCCTCCGCACACCGCAACCTGCGCGATCAGTTCCTCCCGACCCGAGGCTCCCCCGGGGTGTAGCCGTCCACGCGCTGCTCCCCTGGCGTGTAGCCATCCACGCGCTGCTCCCCTGGCGTGTAGCCGTCCACGCGCTGCTGGGGCCCGGTCGTGATCCCCCGGCGCGGACGAGGGAACAGGTCCGGGTCGAGCGTCATCTCCCCGAACAGCGGGTTGACGTAGACCTCAGACCGCGGAAACGCCACCGGAGCTTCGGGCTCGCGCTGCACGGGCTCCTCTCGGCGTCGCCGCTCCTCGCGGATCCGGTCGTCGGCCGCGTGCCTCGCGTCCCAGTCGATGGGCGGGCGCGGCTCGGCGGCCACGGGGGCCCGACCCACCCAGATCCCCAGCGTCTCCGTGCGGGACTGACGGCCACTGCCGTCCTCGGCCACGGCGTAGACCTCCACGAGCTCGCCCCGCTCCCACTTGCCTTCGCGGTGGCGCAGGAACTCCCGGCGCCAGGCGCGAACCTCCGCACCGTCGACGAACCAGCGGTAGCTGACGTCGGTCCCGGGAGCGACCCCGCGCATCAAGCTGGCCGACGCCACGATCCGCTCGGTCCACTCCACGTCGCGGGACGGGCTCAGGGTGAAGTCATCGAAGCCCAGCGGGGTTGGCGCGACCGCGGGCGGAGGAGGAGGAGGGCTCGGTGCGTCTGCGGGCAGCAACGGCGCCGGTGCCGACGGCGTCTTGGAGACCGAAGGAGCGGGAGAGCAGCCAACCAAGAGCAGGCCGAGGAGGAGGGCGTCGCGCACCTCCCCACCATAGGACGCGCTCCCGCCCTCAGCTCCTCGAAGTTGCTTCAGCGAGCCACCCGCGATCGATCTTCCCCCGCGGGGTCCGGGGCAGCGCGTCCAGCCGCTCGATCCGAGAAGGGCACGCCCAGGTCGGCAGGCGCCGCGCCAGCGCGTCGGACACCTCCTGCGTCATCGCCACGCCGACCACCCAGGCCACCAGCTCCCCCTCCTGCACCACCACCGCCGCCTCCCGCACGCCGTCCAGGGCCGCCAGCGCCCGCTCCACTTCCTCGGGCTCTACGCGAAACCCCCGCACCTTGACCATGCGGTCCATCCGGCCGAGGAAGACGTAGGTCTCACCGTCCCAGGCGGCCCGGTCGCCAGTGTGCAGCCAGCCGTCGGTCCACCGCGCGCGCTGCGGCTGCCCCCAGTACCCACTCATCGCGGTGCCCCCGCGCACCAGCAGCTCCCCGTTCTCGGCCAGCCGCACATCCACGTAGGGGCACGGAGCGCCGATCGGGACCTGCTCCCCAGACCAGCCTTCGGGCACAAACCAGGCGGTGCTCACGTTGGTCTCGGTCGGCCCAAAGAGGTTGCCGAGCTGCCCTCCGGCCGCCATTCCTCGGCGCAGCCGCGCACACAGCCCCGGCGACAGCGCCTCGCCCGCCGACAGCACCACCCGCAACCCCGGCGGGATCGAGGCCGCCTCGGGGAACGCCCGGTCCAGGAGCGAGGGCACGGTGTACAGGCAGGTGACGCCTTGCTCATCGAGCCAGTCCGCCAGCGTGACCGGGAACGCCAGCTGCGACTCGGGCACCGGCACCAGCGTGGCCCCGCGCGACAGGCTCACTCCGATATCCAGCAGGGACAGATCGAAGCTGAGGGCCGCCGTCCACGCCACGCGATCGTCTCGGCCTATCGACAGCCGCTCGCTCCAGAACTCCACGAACACGTCCACCGCCCGCCGCGACACCGTGACGCCCTTCGGCTCCCCCGTGGAGCCCGACGTCCACAGGATCAGCGCCGGCGCCTCACCGCCGACATCCGCGCCGGAAGACCCAGCCTCGAGACCATCGAGCCACCCCGCGCTCACGACCACCTCCGGGCCCCCAATCCGCCGCGCCACCGCCGCGCCCCGGCGCCCGCTCGTCACCAACAGCGCCGCTCCGCTGCGCTCCATCAGCGCCGCCAACCGCCCCGGGGGATGGTGCAGATCCAGCGGCACGGCCACCAACCCAGCACGCCAGCACGCCAGCAGACACACCGGCGCCTCCACCCCATGGGGCAGGTGCAGCCCCACCCGGTCTCCCGCCTGCAATCCCTGGCCGCCGAACCACCGCGCCATCGCCGCCACCCAGCCCCGCAAGCGGGCTGCGTCCACGACCTCGTCTCCCCAGGCGATCCGCGGCTCCCCCAGCGCGTCGAAGCGCTCCAACAGCTTCACGTCTCCTCCCCGCGAAGCACCGACAACAGCTCGCGGCGCAGGGCATCTCCGGCCGCTCCCACCTGCCCGGGCACCGCGACGCTGAGCCTGCCCACCGCCGCCGAGAACACGCCAGCGACGCCCGGAGGCGCCAGGATCGAGCTCGCGATGGCCGCGCGGCGCAGCGGCAGCCCCATCCACGTGCCGCTCGCCCCAGCCTGCAGCTCCACAAAGCTCGTGTTCATCGTCGCGCCATCGCGCAGCCTGGGCCCATCGAGGAACGCGCGGGCCGCCCACGGAGGCAGCACGGCCGCCGGGCCCATGAGCGTCATCGTGGCCCGATCCTCGCCACGGGAGAGCGCAGCGCGCCACGCCTCCCGACACGTCACCACCGCCTCTTCGAGCGTGCGCAGACGTCGCACCGGCACCTGGAGCAGAACCATGGTGAACCAGTTCCCCAGCACTGGCCCTCGCCACGCCGGCGGACGCAAGGACACCGGCACGGGGATCCGCAGGGTGCGCCACGTCGCCGGCTCCCAGGCCCGCACCGCCGCCCGCGCCAGCGCGCCCACGAGGAACGCGTTGCGGTCCAGCCCACCCAGGGCCGCGGACCGAGCCCACACCTCGCTCGTCTCCTCCACCGACAACGTCTGCACCCGGGCTGTCTGCGGGGCCCGGCGGTCCATCCGAGGCTGGTACGGCGAGGGCACGCTGCGCACCAGGTGCCCCAGCGCCAGCCGATGTACGTCCAGCGCCCGCCGCCACCAGGGCGCCCCGCCCCGCGCGCGCGCCACCAACGCCCCCGGCGAACCCTCGAGTTTGAAGCGCTCCGCTGGCTCGCCGTCGAGCAGTCGGCAGAACAGATCCATGCCCGGCGCATCCGACAGCGCGTGCAGCCAACGCACGAGCACCGCGGTGCCCTCCTCGCTGCGGCCCACCACGAACTCCAGCGACGGCTCGCTCATCGACGCAAACGGGCGCCCGAACCAGTCCCCGAACCAGTCGTCCACCGACCCTGGCACGTCCTGTTCCCGCACCGGCACCCGATGGCCCTCCACGCTCTCCCAGCGCCGCGCGGGCCACGCCGGCAACCCCGCCCCCACCACGGGCAGGCTCGCCGCCACGACCGCGAGCCTCTCCCGCAGGGACTCGGCGTGCAGGGTGCCGTCCAGCACAAACACAAACTGCGAGCCATTACCGAGCCCCCGCGCGGCGCGCATGCGCACGTCGAGATAGCGGTGGAACAGGTCCGGAGTCGCGGCGGCACGCTGAGAAGGGAGTTTGTTCAACGGCTGGAACCCTGTACAACCCTGTGGGAGTTTGAATGCACGAGGCTACACCCCATCGCCGGTCTGGCGTCTTGACCCTCGCCGCGCTGTTGACGCTGACGGCCTGCCCCTCGACCGGGCGCGACCGCACGTTTCTGGGCTTCGAGGCAGCGCCCTTCGGGATCGACTCCTCGGATGGCCGCGGAGTCTGCGTCTTCGACGCCGACGGGGACGACGACCTGGACGTGCTCGTGACCCGCGCCGCCGGACCGCACCTGTGGATCAACCTCGGCGACGGGCAGTTCGACGAGCGCGGTGACCTGCTCGGCATGCCGGGGCCCGCCCAGTGGCTCGGCTGCGGCTCGGCAGACGTAGATGAAGACGGCGACGAGGACCTCGTGCTCACCGACCACGACGGGCCCACCGTGCTGCTGCTCAACGACGACGGCGCGTTCGTGGATCGTACGGCAGAGGCGGGCCTGGGGGACTCCCAACGCCAGGGTTCGGTGGTGTGGACCGATCTGGACCTGGACGGCACCCTCGACCTGCTGCTGACCGGCGTCTTCCCCGGCGAGACGCGGCTGTACCGCGGACGCGGCGACGGGCGCTTCGACGAGCGGACCACCGAGGCCGGCCTGCTCGATGTGGAGCGCTCTTGGAGCGCGGGGGCCCTGGACGTAGACAACGATGGGTTCCCCGACCTCTTCCTGACCACCGACGTGGCCCAGCCTGCCAACGCGAGCACCGACGATCGGCTGCTGCTGGGCAACGGGGACTTCACGTTCCGCGACGTCACCCGGGACGCCCAGATCGCCGACGCCACCGACGCCATGGGCCTCGCCATGGCCGACGTCGATCAAGACAACCAGCTCGATCTGTTCGTGACCAACATCGGTCCCCACTACCTGTGGCGAAACCTCGGCGGGCTCTTCTTGAACACCACGACCGCATCCGGGGTGGACAACGGCGGAGGCCGGGTCGGGTGGGGCACGTTCTTCATCGACGTGGATGAGAACGCAGGGCTCGACCTGTTCGTGGCCAACGGCGGCTACTACGAGCGCGGCGAGGTGGAGCCTCTGCACGACGGCCTGCTGCCCCGCAACCGGCTGTTTCTGCAGGCGGACGTCGTGTCGGGCTGGCCGCAGTTCAAGGACCTGGGACGGGAGCTCGATCTCGGCGACGGCGAGTCGTCCATGGGCGCGGCGTTCGGGGATCTCGACGGCGACGGGCGCGTCGACCTGGTGATCGCCAACCAGAGTGGAGCCGAGTTGACGGTGCGGCGGTCGCGGGGTCATGCGGCCGGCCTCGATCCCGGCGCGCTACGGCTCCGCTTGCGAGGCACCAACTCGAACCGTGAGGCCCTGGGCGCCCGGGTCGTCGCGGAGACCTGCGTGCGCTCCACCCTGCACACCGTGGGGACGGGCCCTTCGGTGTTCAGCCAGGGAGAGCGGGTGGTGCACGTGCCCCTGCAGGGCTGCACTGGTGAGAGCCTCATCCACGTGGCATGGCCGTCGGGCCTCGACGAAGTCTTCGTGGTGGACGACGCCGGTCGGGACGTCGTCACCCTGCTCACCGAAGGCACCGGCGACTGACCGGCGCATCGCGCTGACACAAGCTGTTGCACCAGCAACAGCGCAAGGTCTCCTAGTCTCTGCCTCTTCCCGGAGGTTGCTGTGTCTTTGTCCCGTCTTGCCATCCCCGCCTTGCTTGCTTGTCTCGCGGCCACCCCAGCGTTTGCGCAGCTCTCTGGAGGCCCCGATGCCTTTGGGATGAGCTACACCCAGTCCTCGCTCGACTTCGTGCCCCTCGCCGGAGCCACCGGGACGACCTCGGCCAACCTCGGGGATGACGGGGAGACCACTGTCACCCTGCCCTGGGCCTTCCCGTTCTACGGGGCCACCTACACCGAGGCGACCGTCGGCTCGAACGGTGGGGTCCGGTTCGGCGCGGCGCAGCAGATCGCCTACAACAACGTGTGTGGGCAGACCGGCGGAGTCTCCAGCCAGTACCCCGACCTGATGGTGTTCTGGGATGACCTGTACAGCGACCCGGCCGGTCAGGTGCACAGCCAGTACGACGTGGCGAACGACCGCTTCATCATCAGCTGGGAGAACATCCGCCACCTCAGCACCAGCACCGATCGACTCAGCTTCCAGGTGCACCTGGAGTCCAACGGCTCGATCGAGATGCACTGGCTCGACCTGACTACGGGGAGCGTCGCCTACGACTACGGCGCCAGCGCGACGATCGGCATCGTGGACCGCAGCGGGGGCACCCTCGCTGGCCTCGAGGTGGCTTGCAACGTCGCCACCCCCGCCCTGCAAGGGGTCGGCGTCCTCTTCGCGCCCTGCGATGACCTCGACGAGGACGGCTTCCTCGACGCCGCGTGCTCGTCTGGCTTCGGCGACGACTGCGACGACTCCAACCCCGCCGTGAACCCCGGTGTGCCTGAGGCCTGCGACGGCCTCGACACCGACTGCGACCCATCCACCTCCGAGCTCGTCGACGGCGACTCCGACACCCAGACCGCCTGCACCGGCGACTGCGACGACACGGTCGCGACGACCGGCAGCGGCTTCGCGGAGCTGTGCAACGCGGTGGACGACAACTGCAACGGTCTGGCCGACGCGGTCGGGGGCGAGACCGACCTCGATGTGGACGGGTTCTTGTCCTGCAACGACTGCGACGACGCAGACCCTGACGCCTTCCCCGGCAACCCTGAGGTCTGCGACGGCGCCGACAACGACTGCGACGGTGTGACCCCGGCCGACGAGGTGGACGCGGATGGCGACAGCGCGCCCGAGTGCGACGACTGCGACGACAGCGACCCCCTCGCCTACCCCGGGGCCCCCGAGCTCTGCGACGCCATCGACCAGAACTGCGATGGCGGCCTCGTGCTCATCGATGGACCCAGCGCGCCATTCGCAACGCAGTTCGCCGCGAGCTCGAGCCGGCGCGGCAACCGGTTCGAGGTCACGTCCACGACCACCGTGCAGAGCTTTGAGACCTACATGGACGCGGATCCGGGCACGCTGCTGACGTGGGATGTGTGGGAGTCGGCGACCGATGGGTCAAGCTCGTACGTATCGACCGCCCAGTGGACCACCACCACCACGCTGCCCAGCGTCTACGGATGGCACAGCTCGGGCGACACCCCGACGACCCTGAACGCCGGCACCTTCTACGCCATCACGGTCACCTGGACCGCGTCGAGCGGGTATGGGTTCGACGCCTCGCTGACCCTCCCCATCCCGGTGTCCTTCGGCAACATGATCGGCGGCGCAAACGCCGGCTCGACCACCACGGGCTTCAGCAACATCTCCAACATCTACGGCCTGCGGATCCTGACCCTGGACGAGACCGACAACGACGGCGACAACGCGCTGGTGTGCGGCGGCGACTGCGACGACAACGACGCCACCGTCTACCCCTCCGCCACCGAGCTGTGCGACGGCGTCGATCAGGACTGCGACGGCGCCCTGCCGGTGGATGAGCAAGACCTGGACTCCGATGGCTACCTCGCGTGCAACCTGGACTGCGACGACAGCAACGCCACCGTCAACCCATCCGCCATCGAGGTCTGCGACGCGGTGGACGAGAACTGCGACGGAGTGGTGGACGACGGCTTCGACGCGGACAACGACGGCTTCTTCACCGCACTGAACATCGGCTGCCTGGCCACCTACCCCAGCCTCGACTGCGACGACGCCGTCGGCAGCACCTTCCCCGGCGCCGCCGAGCTGTGTGACAGCGTGGACAGCGACTGCAACGGCTCCCTGGTGGACACCTTCCTCAACAGCGACGGCGACCCCCAGCCCAACTGCGTCGACCCCGACGACGACAACGACGGCGACCCCGACGTGTCGGACTGCGACGACCTCAACTCCACCGTATTTACCGGGGCCACGGAGCAGTGCGACGCCATCGACAGCAACTGCAATGGCTCCCTCGTGGACCAGTTCTCGGACGTGGACGGCGACGGCGCGCCGGACTGCATCGACACCGACGCGGACAACGACGGCGTGGTGGACCTGCTCGACTGCAACCCCAGCGACGCCACCGTCTACCCCGGTGCGCCGGAGCTGTGCGACGCCATCGACAGCGACTGCGACGGCGACCTCGTGGACGGGTTCCCGGACTCCGACGGAGACCTCGACCCCGACTGCACCGATCTCGACGACGATGGCGACGGCGACCCCGACGCCACGGACTGCGCGGCGCTGGACGCCACCATCTACGCCGGCGCGACAGAGCTGTGTGACTCCATCGACAGCGACTGCGATCTCTCGCTCGTCGACGAGTTCGACGACCTCGATGGCGACGACGACCCCGACTGCACCGACCCCGACGCCGACGGCGACGGCTTCCCCGGCGCGGTGGACTGCGACGATCTCGACGACGCGATCTACCCGCTCGCCCCCGAGCTGTGCGACTCCATCGACAGCAACTGCGACGGCGACCTCGTGGACGGCGACCTCGACACCGACGGCGATCTCGAGCCCGACTGCGTGGACACCGACGACGACGACGACGGCCTGAGCGATGACGACGAGGCGAGCCTGCTGACCGACCCGCTGCTCGCCGACACCGACGGCGACGGCCTGGACGACGCGTTCGAGGTGGGCGACGTGCTGGCCCCGTACAACAGCGACACGGACTCGCTGATCGACGCCCTGGACGACGACGACGACGACGACGGCATCCTCACCGCCAACGAGCTGGGCTCGGACCCGCTGGCGCCGCTGGACACCGACGAGGACGAAACGCCGGACTACCTCGACGAGGACAGCGACGACGACGGCATCCTCGACGCCACCGAGACCGACGACGACTTCGACGGCGACGGCACGCCCAACTTCCAGGACGACGACAGCGACGACGACACCTTCTCCGACGTCGAGGAAGGCGAAGGCGACGACGACAACGACGGCATGCCCAACTACCTCGACGCCGACGACACCGACGGCCCGGACGGCGACCCCGACGACGACGGCCTGACCAACGCCGAGGAGGCCGAGTTGGGCTCGAACCCCAACAGCAACGACACCGACGGTGACGGCATCCTCGACGGCATCGAGACCGACGGCGACTCGGACGGCGACGGCCTGATCGACATCCTGGATGACACCGAGGACGAGCCCGGCGACGACGACGACAGCGCGGGCGACGACGACGACGCCACCGGAGACGACGACGACGCCACTGGA
>Ga0222662_1000775_pt1 | contig 20989 bp, 15 predicted proteins | sample AntAcemetagen600_FD_179821 | JGI IMG/M metagenome (GOLD analysis project Ga0222662, IMG submission 179821) | Saline water microbial communities from Ace Lake, Antarctica - #600 | ecosystem: Environmental > Aquatic > Non-marine Saline and Alkaline > Saline | place: Antarctica: Ace Lake...
CTGCGCGCCGGGATAGACGGCATCGCTGGAGTCGTTGCAGTCCCCTTCGGGGCACGGGGTGACGCCATCGCCGTCGGCGTCGTGGAACGGACTGGTGTTGATGTCGCAGTCGGCGTCGCGGCCGTCACACGTCTCGGGGGCGCCGGGGTAGACATCGGGGTTGTCATCGTCGCAGTCCCCGTCGGGGCCGCAGGCGGGCACCCCGTCCCCGTCGTTGTCCCCATCGACGGCGCCATCGCAGTCCCGGTCCACCCCGTCACAGAGGTCTCCGGGCTCCCCGGGGTTGATCCCCGCGTCCAGATCGTCGCAGTCGCCCTCGCAGGTGCCCCAGCCGTCCCCATCGGCGTCCACGTCGCCATCCACAGCCCCGTCGCAGTCGTTGTCGAGCCCATCGGTGCACGGCGCGTCCTCGGACTGGCCCGGGTGCAGCGCAGGGTCTTCGTCGTCGCAGTCGCCTTCGCAGATCGCCCAGCCGTCACCATCGTCGTCCACGTCGCCCTGGCCGACGTACCCGTCGCAGTTGCTGTCCCAGCCGTCGCAGATCTCGTCCGCGCCGGGGAACACGAGGGGATCGGTCTCGTTGCAGTCCTCGCAGCCCAGGGCGCCGTCGCCGTCGAGGTCGCTGCCTTCCCCGACGATCACCGCGCCGTCGCAGTCGTTGTCCAACCCGTCGCAGATCTCGACCGCCCCGGGGAACACCGCAGGCTCGCTGTCGTCGCAGTCACCCTGCTCGACCGTCACCCCGTCTCCATCGACATCCTCGCCGGTCACGCCGTCGCAGTTCAGGTCGGCGGCGGCGACGCTCGTCTCCGGCGCCCCGGGGAACGCCGCATCGTTGGCGTCGTCACAGTCCCCCTCGCATTCGGAGAAGCCGTCGGCGTCGTCGTCCACCTCCCCGGCGGGACCATCGCCTACGAGCACGCCATCGCAGTCATTGTCGAGGCCGTCGCACAGCTCCGCGCCGCCCACGAAGACCGTCGGCTCCAGCTCGTCGCAGTCCAGGCAGGAAGGGGCCCCGTCGCTGTCTTGATCGAGGGTCTCGATCCCCGGCACCGCGCCGTCGCAGTCGTTGTCGACGCAGTCGTTCAGCTCTGGTGCGCCGGGGTACGTCGTGGCATCGGCGTCGTCGCAGTCGCCATCGCAGAGCCGGGCGCCATCACCATCACCGTCCGTCTCGTCGACCGGCGTGGCCCCGTCGCAGTCGTTGTCCACGCCATCGCAGGCCTCGGCCGGATTCCCCGGGAACGCCGTGCCGTCCAGCGGGAGGCAGTCGTCCTCGTCGGCGGAGCCGTCGCCGTCGTCGTCCTCGTCGATGCAGTCCGGCGCGCCGTCGCCGTCGGTGTCGAGGTCCTCGTCCACCAGGCTGCCGTCGCAGTCCGAGTCCACGGCGTCGCAGGCCTCCGATGCGCCGAGGAACACCGCGGCGTCTTGATCGTCGCAGTCACTGCCACCGTCGGCGACCGCCGCCTGCCCGTCGCCGTCGTCGTCCTCGTCGAAGGAGTCGCACAACCCATCGGAGTCGAGGTCTGCCACGCAGCCCATGCGCAGGTGCACGCTGCCTTCGCCGGGGCGTCCGCCCTCCACCCACGGTCCCCAGTGCTGGCTGGGCGTGTCGGATGGGTCGTATCGGACCCGTGCCCGCCACCGCACCGTGGAGTTCTCGATCTGGCCCAGCACCAGCTGAAGCGCCGGCGCGCCGGCCACCGTGGAGTCCGCGTACGTGCCGGGGGTGGGGCGATACGTGCCGATGCCATCAAACGGAACTCCGCTGGGCTTGACCTCAACCTCGATCCCCACGCCGGTGCGCCCAAACGGCGAGCGCAGGCCCGGTGACGCAACCCCGAACACGTTTGGGGCCGTTCCGCGAGCCCACGCGGGGATCGGGACCGCGTTCAGCGAGGCGTGCAGCGAAGGGCCCACCGGATGCGGGCCCCGATCGTCGGCTGCGTTGCCGAGCCACACCGCCACGAGGCCGTGGTCCCCGCCAGGGGTCAAGTCGTAGCCGGACGAGCCCGCCACGAGATCGGCGGCGCCGTCGCCGTTCAGGTCCCCGGGCCCGGCCACCGCGTTGCCCATGCCCTGTCCCTGGGTCCCGCCAGCCCCGAAGATCGGCGTCACCGAGTACGCGCCGCCCGGCGCGCCCCCGAACACCCTCACCTGCCCATCGCCGCTGCTCTGCCCGGGCAGTCCCACCGCAAAGTCCGCGCTTCCGTCTCCGTTGAGGTCTCCCACCGGCGCGAGGGTCGAGCCGAAGCCAGAGAAGTCGCCGTCTCCGAAGTAGATCAGGGCCTCCACCACGCCGAGCCCGCTGATCGTGGCTTGCCCCTCGAACAGGAAGACCGCCCCTTCCTCGGTGAGGACCGCGCTGCTCGCTGGCGCGCCGATCAAGACGTCGTCCAGGCCGTCGCCGTTGACGTCCCCGGCGCCCGAGACCGCCGCGCCGAGCTGCTCGAATCCAGCGAACCCCGCGAACTCCCAGTCTGGCGTCGCCGACGGGCCGCCTGGCCCGCCCAACCAGAGGAAGGCCATCCCGGCGCTGCCGCCTGAAGCCACGATGTGGTCGGGAGCGCCCCCGACGAGATCCGCATACCCATCGCCATTCACGTCGCCGACCACCGACACCGCGCTGCCGAGCAAGGCGTCCACGGAGTCTGACTCTGCGGTCCAGTCGGGGGCGGCCGCGGGTCCGGCGATGCCGCCGAACCAGACAAACACGGCTCCTTCGTTGGACTCGACGTTGTCGTAGCGGCTCACACCGACGACGAGGTCGGAGAAGCCGTCGCCGTCCAGATCTCCGCCGCTCACCGCCGCGCCGAAGCGCTCATCTGCGCTCGCGCCGTACCCCGTCCAGGCCGCCGCGCTCGCCGGCGTCGCTCCGCCGTAGTAGAGCCGCACTGCACCGGCGTCGGGCAGCCCGGTCTCATCCCACCCGACGGCTCCGACGGCCCAGTCTGCGTAGCCGTCTCCGTTGATGTCGCCAACGCCCGCGAGCGCGCTGCCGAACCCCGCACCCGCTTGATCGCCCTCGGCGCTCCACAGGGGGCTGCTGAGATCGAGGCCCGCCGGTCCGCCGCCGTAGATCCAGGCTGCGCCCTCGTCCACGTCGCCCCCGTCGTAGTCCTCCGCGCTCACCAGCAGGTCGGGCCAGCCATCGCCGTTCACGTCCCCGACCCAGGCGACCGAGGAGCCAAACGAGGACTGGGCCGACGGTCCAAGCACCGTGTCGAGCTGGGCCGGGTCCGGGCCCGACCGCGCGCCAAGGAAGAGCGAGGCGGAGCCCTGCTCCGAGGCGCCGTCAAAGGCCGCCCCGATGAGAGCATCGGCGAGCCCGTCTCCGTTGACGTCCCCCGCCGCGGCGACCGCGCCCCCGTATCCCGAATCCAGCGCCCCGGTCATCGAGACCAGCGGCGTCGGCGCGATCCCGCCCGCGCCGCCCAGGTAGATGTCCGCACCGTTCATGCCGCCACGCCCGATGACGACGTCCCCATACCCGTCGGCGTTGATGTCGCCCAGTCCGGCGATGTCGGACCCGAGGCTCTCGCCGCTCATCGTCCCGGAGAAGACCGTCGGCACCACGTCGATCGTGCCCGCGGTGGCGGTGTAGATCGCGACCTGTCCCGTGTCGCCGGAGGCGCCGTTGAAGTTGGGCGTCCCGACAGCGAAGTCCGAGTAGCCGTCCCCATCGATGTCTCCCAGCCCCGCGACCGCGGTCCCGAGCAAGGCGGTCTGCTGGGTCCCATTCACCGCGAAGATCTCGGTCAGGAATGGCGACGAGCCCGAGCCCGAAAACACTCGGGCACGGCCCGCCTGGGCCACCGTCGTTCCGTAGCTCGGCTCGCCGATGATCACGTCAGCGAAGCCGTCTCCGTTGATGTCGCCCGCGCCAGCGACCGAGCTTCCGGTCTCCGAGCCCGCGAGCCCGCTCTGCACGCTCCACGCGGGCGTGGTGTCGAGGCCGCCAGCCCCTCCGAGGTAGAGCCGGGCTGAGCCTTCGCTCGTCAGGGCGCCGTTGCTCGACCAGCCTGGAAACCCGACCACGAGGTCCGCGAAGCCATCGCCGTTCACGTCACCGGCTGCGCCGAGAGCCTCTCCCGCGCGCGACCCGTTCTGCCCGGCGGTGAACACGGTCGGGGCCGTGGCCGTGAGGCCTGCCGGGTTCGTGGAGCCATACCAGAGGCTCACCGAGCCGTCCGCGATGCCGGTGATGTTCGCGCAAGAGTCCCCGACGGCGAAGTCGGAGAGTCCGTCGCCGTTGACGTCTCCGGCGCCGGTGACCGCGATGCCGAACTCGCACTGACCCAACGCAGACCACACCGGCGTCAGCGCGAGGCCCCCCGGTCCGCCCAGGTACAGATACACCGCGCCGCCGCTACCGAAGAGCGGGGCCCCCACCAGAACATCGCCGTAGCCGTCGCCGTTGACGTCGCCCACTCCGTGCAGGTCGAAGCCGAACAGGATCTCAGCCGTCGCTCCCAGCACGTTCCACGCGGCAGGGCTCAGCAGCGGGTCCACCGTCACCGGGAAGCGAGCACCGGCGGTGTCCACCTGGACCACCAGGCCCCCAGGAGAAGGCTCGAACACCGCATGGAGCGGAGCGCCGTCCGCGTCCCAGGCCATCAGACCCTCAAAGCTGTGGGTCCCATGGGGCGTACGGAGGACCGCTGAGGTCCCGTTGGCGAGCAGGCCCACCTCCGCCCCGCGCACCGTGACGGGCAGGCTCAAGGACTCGGTCGGCTCCGTCGCCGTCCACCCCTGCTGCACGCCAGCGTCGGTCAAGGTCATCCAACCCGTGATGCCTTGGTCGAGGTCGAACTCGAGGCGCCCAGACCGCTCCTGGGGCCGCGCGTCACCGCCAAAGCCAAGCTCGATCTGCCAGCCGCCGCCGGCGTCCTGCACGGTCACGCCCCCGCGCATCGAGGCGACCCTGTAGTTCGCGGTAGCGCCCCACGGCTCGGGCGAGGACGGAGCGCACGCCACCATGCTGATGCACGCCAGGAGCACGCTGCCCCGAGGGAGGAGACGCTGCGTCACTGGACCTTTGCCTTTCGCCGGTTCGCACCGAAGCGCAGGCCCGCCGACGCGCCGACGCGCATCTGGAAGCCGAAGGGAGCCTCGGGGGTCATGGCGATGCCCAGCCCCACGCCCCCGGACACGCGCACGACCAGCAGGCCGCCCCCGGGGATCAGGTCCACGCCGCCGTCGAGGAAGCCCCGAAAGTCCACGGGGTGCCGGGCCTCGAGAATGGCCCGATCCTCGGCCGACAGCGAAGGCGCTCCGGGAGCGGCGGCGAGGGCCACGTCGAGGTCGGTCAGCGCGTCCGCGTCCCTGGCCCCGAACCACGCGCCCACCGTCAGGGCGCCGAACGGCTGGATGATGCCCTTTGTGGGTCGCACAGCGAGCCCCACGCCCAGCCCCGGGAGCACCGCCGCCGAGCCTTCCCCGGAGAAGCCCGCCACCGCAGCGATGGGCTGGGAGATGGCGAGATCGCCCTCCACCCGCAGGTGCAGGGGACCGAGCACCCGCAGGTCGGCCGCAAAGGCGAGGTCGGCGTAGTGGGCTAGCTGGATGTTGACGTAGCCGCCGCCGAGCGTGACCCGGAGCCGGTCCGCGGAGAGCGCCGAGGCCACCGCGTTGGCCGACGCCGCAAACGCCGTCGCCACACCATCTCGGACGAAGTAGCCGCTGGTCGAGCCCGAGCTCGGCAAGACCGCGATGGCGCTCAGTCCGGCGTCCGCGGCCCAACGCGTGAGGAGGGGCTCGATTGCTGCCCGGGCGCCCGCGCTGGCGAGCCCGCCTCGCAACAGGTCCGGCTCCGCGTCGCCGAGCACGATGGCCACTGGCTCCGCGTCCTCGATCTCCACCCACCGACCCACGATGACCCCGTGCGCGTCCCATTGCAGCAGGTGCCGCCCTGGCACGGCGCCCAGCGGAGCCGACTGCCTCGCGGGCACAGCCTCGCCGTCCCACCACGCCTCGCTCGTATGCCACAGCCCGAGGGTCGCCTCGGCGCCCGCGAAGCTGCGTCGCACCTCGTTGAACAGCTCTCGATACCCCGAACCCGGCGGCGAGGTGAGCGAGTACCCCGGATCCACCGCCAACAGCGCTTCGTAGGTGAACCGGGCGTTCCCTTCGTTGCCTTCCACCTGCGCTGCTTCGGCCAGGACCTCGAGCGCGAGGCGCAGGTCGGCCGCCAACACGACCGAGTCCGCGCAGTGCAGCCCCCGCAGTGTTTCCTCCAGCGTCTCCTGGGCGGCGCCGGCGTCCAGATTGGCGACCTGAGCCCGGGATGAGGCGGCCAGGGCTCCCAACGCCACCCCTGCGGGGCCCGCAGCGCAGTCGGTCACAGCCGTGGTCGCGCTCAGTCCCCGCGTCGCGGGAAAGGTCATCGCAGCCAACGAGTCCAGCGGCGTGCCTGAGCCAACGGACACCTGGGTGAGGTCTTTGTCGGTGGGGGTCGCGCCGTCCGCGAGCAGCACACCCACGGACTCGGCGAGCGCGGTCGTGGGACCGATCAGGACCGCCAGGAGCAAGATGAGCCAGACGGCGCCACCGAGCGCTTTGGTCGGGGAACGCACCCGCTAGCCCTCGTCCGGGAAGCTGAGCACGTGCTTGGTTTGCTCGCCGGCCCGCACCACGACGTCCAACGACAGCGAGGGGTCTACGCCTTCGGGGCACGCGATGCAGTCGAGCCGCACCCGGTAGCTGCCCGCAGGCAACTCGATGCCGCGCCCCGCCTGGAGGCGGTTGTACCGCTTGTGCGCGATCGAGAGCTCGAACGCAGCGTTCGCGCCAATCTTGAGGGTGCCGGGGCCCTTGCTCGCGGGGGCCGGCGTCGCTGCGGTCTCGACGGAGCGCGGGGTCGCGACGGGGGTGGGGGTCGCGGGCTTCGGCGCCAGCGTCGGGGCGGGGCTCGGCGCGGGACGCGGGTTCGGGTCCGGGCTCGGCGCGGGAGCCGCGGTGAGCTCCGCGTCTTGCGTGATCGGCTCCTCGGCAGGCTGAAGCTCCTGCGGGAGCGGGCTCGCGGCGATCTCGGCCCCGGTCTCCCCCGCGGCGTCCTTGCTCCCCGACTGCCACAGAGACACGACTCCAAACAGCGCCGCGGCGGCCCCCAGCCCGAACACCATCACCCCCATGCGATTGCTGGGCTTGCTCGGAGGCGCGATGCGCGTCTGGTCCACCGTCGGCGGCACGAGGTCCGCGGTGAGTCCCGCCGCCACGACCGCGCCCGTCGGGAGGTCCGGCACCGACTGACCCGCCCCCGACACCATCGGCGGCCCCTGGCGCACCGAGCCCGCCGGCGCATCCCCCATGAGACTGATGTCCCGGGTGTCTGCCATGACCGCTGGCGAGTACGCACGGACCTTGCTGGACAGGAAGACCGAGCTCACCTCGGAGCTCGGGACCTGGTCCCGCAGCACGCGCAGCGCCTTGAGTGCCTCCGCGGTGGTCGCGTAGCGATCGTCTCGGTTCTGAGCGATGAACTTGCGCAGGACGGGGATCGCCTCAGGCACGACCTCCTCGATGTGGCCGAACACCTGGTCCGGCTCGAAGGCCGCGACCTTGTGCATCGCCGAGATCAGCGTGCTGCCGCTGATCATTCGGCGCCCGGTCAGCGTCTCGAACAGCATCGCGCCGAACGCAAACAGATCGCTGCGGGCGTCGAGCTCCTCCCCACGCACCTGCTCGGGAGACATGTAGTGCACCGTGCCGCGCACCATGTTCGCCTCGGTCTTGTCCACCAGCCGCTCGGACGCCTTGGCGATCCCGAAGTCCAGCAGCTTGACCGCGCCCTCTTTGCTGATGATCACGTTGTCGGGCTTGAGGTCCCGATGCACCAGGTTGAGGGCGCTGCCGTCGGCGCTCTTGATCTCGTGGGCGAAGCGCAGCCCCTTGAGGATGTCCAGGTGGATGTCGAGCGCGACCGACAGCGGCAGCGGCGCGATACCCCGCGTCTCATCCTGGATCTCGCGCAGGGTCCTCCCCGGCACGTACTCCATCATCATCGCGAAGACCATGCCTTCGGTCGGGTGCTCGAGCTGGCCAAACCACTGCACGTACACGATGTTGGGGTGCTGCATGCGCGCGAGCAGCAGCGCTTCGTCGGCCAGCATCTTCACGACGCCGCGGTCGCTGCGGGTGATGTGGGGGTGCAGCACCTTGAGCGCCACCTCCCGGCTGAACCCCATCTCGCCTTGCACGATCGCCCGGTAGACCGTGGCGAACCCGCCAGCGCCGAGCTCGGACACGACCTTGTAGGGGCCGAGATAGAAGGGGAAAGGGGTGTCCGTCACGCGCGCGTCAGTATATCTGCGCCAGGACGCCCACGGGGGACCTCGGACCGGCCCGTCAGCCGCCCGCCTTGCGCCGACAGGCATTCGCGAGCTCCACTTCGGCGGCGTTCCCGATCACCAACGGCACGCGATGGTGCGCCCACTCGGGCTCGATCTCGAGGATGCGTCGCACCCCGTCGGACGCGGCGCCGCCTGCCTGCTCGATGATGAACGCCAGCGGGTTCGCCTCGTACATCAGCCGCAGCTTGCCGTCCGGCGCGCGGGAGTCTTCGGGGTACAGGAACACACCGCCGAGCAGCAGGTTTCGGTGGAAGTCGGCGACCAACGAGCCGATGTGGCGGTCGGTGAGGCGCCGCTCCTCGTCGTCGTTTCGCGCCAGCATCTGCCCCAGGAAGTCGTGCACCCACGGCGACCAGTACGGCGCATTGCACGTGTTGACGCTGAGAACCTTGGCCGTGCCTGGCAGCCGGATGTCCTCGTGGCTGAGGATGTACTCGCCGACGCTGGGGTCCAGCGTGAAGCCGTGCACCCCCTGGCCGACGGTGTAGACGAACACCGTGGAGCTGCCGTAGATGATGTAGCCGGCGGCCACCTGCTCGGTCCCCCGCCGCATCAGGTCGGCCTCGGTGACCTCGCGGCCCGGGGAGACCTTGCGGAAGATCGAGAAGATCGTCCCGATCGACACGTTGTAGTCGATGTTCGACGACCCATCGAGGGGGTCGTAGGCGACGATGTACTTGCCCCGATACTCATCCTCGATCTCGATGATCTCCTCTTCCTCCTCGCTCATCAGTGCGCAGACGAGGCCGCTGCGGCCCACCACGTCACGGATGGTGTCCTCGGCGAGCTGATCGAGGCGGTGCTGCACCTCGCCCTGCACGTTGGTCACTCCAGCCGATCCGCGAATCTTTACGAGGCCAGCCTTGTTCACCTTGCTCGAGATGAGCTTTCCGGCGACGCCGATCTGGGTGAGCAGTGATGAGAGGTCGCCACTCGCCCCCGCGTGCTGGAGCTGCGCGGCGCGAATATGCTGGGTCAGCGTGGTGAGACGGTCCATGCCGCAAGCGTGCCACGGCAGGGGGAAGGCCGGGTCCGGTTCGGGGGTTCCAGGCCGCTCGCCCCGGTCCGGGGGTCGGCCCCCGAGCCGCACACGCAGCTCAAGCCCTTTTGACACCGGAGGAAACCGGGTGCTAGAAGACCGCGCCTTGCGTATGCGCCGCCCCACTTTTCCGCTCGCCTTCCTGGCACTGCTCGGAGCCCTCGTGCTTCCCGGACAGGCCGATGCAGTGGAGTTCCGTCTCGACGGCATGTTCCGCATGCGGGCGAACCTCTTCGACAGCCTCAGCTTGCACCGCCAGGACGATCGCGACGAAGGAGTGCGCTCGTTCATCGACATGCGCCTGCGCCTCGTCCCGCACCTGCGGATCAACAACAGCGTGCATGTGTACGCCGACTTCGACGTCCTCGATGCGCTCGCGTTCGGCGGCAACCCGGCCGGCGGCAACCCCGACATCCTGCAGGCGATCGGCCAGCAGCAGGCCGACGGCACCCTCTTCAACGAGCCTGTAGGCCTGACCGGCGGCGTGCTGCCCGGTGAGGACTATCGCGACTCGCTGTTCGCCCGGCGCGCATGGGTCGAGGTGTACACGAAGTACGTCGACATCAAGCTCGGTCGCATGGCGAGCCACTGGGGCATGGGCCTGCTGGCCAACGACGGCAACTGCGACACCTGCGACTACGGCGACATCGTCGATCGCTTGATGATCAGCACCTCCGCCATCGACCCGGTGCGCATCAGCTTCGCCATCGACACCCGAGCCGAGGGCTTCATCAACCGCGACGACGACACCCACAGCTTGCTGCTCCAGGGCGGCTACCTGCACGAGGTGTGGAAGGTCGGCGCGTACGTGCGCTGGACCCGCCGCCCGTCGAACAAGATGAACATCCTGCATGGCGACATCTGGGGCTCGGCGAAGCTCGGGCCGCTGTTCGTCGAGGCCGAAGGGCTCATCGCGTGGGGCCAGGCAGAGACGTCGGACATCGGGGTAGAGGACCTGCGCATCCTGTCCGGTGGTGGCGCGTTGAACGCGACGCTGTCTGTGTCTCCGTGGCAGGCCGGGCTCTCCCTGGGCGTGGCCACCGGCGACAAGGACCCGCTCGACAACAAGTGGCACACCATGCGGTTCGACCGCGACTACGACGTTGGCCTGCTGATGTTCGAGCACCCGCTGCCGCAGTTCCAGGTGGGTGACGCAGCGAACGCGGCCGACGGACCGCTCGGCAACGTGGACGCCAGCCAGGCCAACACGTTCGAAGGCGTCAGCAACGCGCTCTACATCCAGCCCCGGTTCCAGGTCTCCATCCTCGAGAACCTGCAGGCTGGCATCTCGATCGTGACAGCGTGGCCGGTCGTTCCCAAGGCGTTCGGCGACGACGAGGACAACGCCCGGGACTTCTACGGCGCGGAGTTCGACGGCAACGTGACCTTCACGCTGCACAACGCCTTCGAGCTCAAGGCTCAGGCGGGCCTGTTCATCCCCGGCAACGTCTACGGCGACAACCGCGCGGTGGTGTTCGGCGGCGAGCTGCGGGCCCTCGTTCGGTTCTAAGGGCTCATGTCGCTGACCTTCCACAAGATGGAGGCCTGCGGCAACGACTTCGTGGTCGTCTATGGCCACGAGCTTTTGTCGCCGATGACCGCCGAGCTCGCGCGCGCCGTGTGCGACCGGCACTTCGGCGTCGGCGCGGACGGAGTCCTCCTGGTCGGCGTCGGTGACGACGTGCAGCCCGCAGCGCTGCGTGGGCAAGCCGCGTTGTCGATGGTGGTCTGGAACGCCGACGGCTCCGTGTCCGAGATGTGCGGCAACGGTCTGCGCTGCGTCGTGCGGCGGGTCCTCGAGGACGAACGCTGGGCGGGCGACGCTGGCGTGATGGCCTCGGGCGCGGGGCTCGTGCCGTTCACAGTGGCGGAGCCGACGATCCGCACCGTCCTCGCCGAGCCCGGGTTCGGCGGAGCGCGCACGGTCCAGGTGGGCGGACGCGCGATCACGGGGCACGTGGTGTCCATGGGAAACCCCCACTTCGTCGTCTTCGAGGACGAGTGCCCGCTCCCCGACCTGCTGGAGTGGGCCCCGAGCGTCGAGACGCTGCCTGCCTTCCCTGACCGCACAAACGTCGAGTACGTGACTCGAGACGGGGACGCGTGGGTGGTGCGGGTGTGGGAGCGCGGCGTGGGGGAGACGCTGGCCTGCGGGAGCGGCGCGTGCGCGGTGGCGGCGGCGGCACGGAGCACCGGACGGACGAAATCGCTGGAGTCACGGGTCCTGCTCCCCGGCGGGGCGCTCTCTGTATCCTGGGCGGGCCCGGGCACACGCGCCGAGCTGGAAGGCCCAGCCCGCACCGTGTTTGCAGGGCAATGGACACACCTGGAGAACCCATGAAGCTCACCGGCGCGATGACCGCGATCGTCACCCCCATGCAGGGCGGCCAGATCGACGAGGGCGGCCTCACCACCCTCATCAAGTCCCAGCTCGCGGGCGGGATCAAAGGCTTGATCGTCAATGGGTCCACCGGCGAGGCGGCGACGCTCACCGACGACGAGCAGGTGTACGTCCTGCGCCAGGTGATCGAGCGGGTCGCCGGCGCGGTCCCGGTGATCGCGGGTGTCGGTTCGCGCTCGACTCACGGAGCCATCACCCAGGCGCGACGGGCCGAGAAGGCAGGGGCCGACGGGCTGCTCGTCGTCACACCGGCGTACAACAAGCCCACGCAGGAGGGGCTCATTCAGCACTTCCTCGCGGTGGCTGAGAACACCCGCCTGCCCATCGTTCTGTACAACGTGCCTGGGCGCACGGGGATCGACCTGCTGCCCGAGTCCGTCGCGAAGCTGGCTGACCACGCGCGGATCGTGGCGATCAAGGAGGCCACGGGATCGGTGCTTCGGGCTGCGCGCATCCGCCGACTCATCCCGACCGACTTCGCGCTGCTCAGCGGCGATGACTTCACGGCGTTTGCGTTCGTTGCTCAGGGCGGCGATGGCTGCATCTCGGTCGCCTCGAACATCATCCCGCGGGAGATCGTGGCGCTGATGGATGGGGCCACCGGTGCAGATCCAAAGGCGTTCGCCGACGCGCAGGCCCGCAGCCTCGCGCTGCTCCCCCTGTTCGATGCCCTGTTCGTCGAGTCCAACCCGATCCCGGTCAAGACGGCCGGCGCGTGGCTCGGGCTGTACCCATCCGCGGAGCTTCGCATGCCCCTGATGCCGCTCACTCCCCGAGGGGCCAAGGTGCTCGCCGAAGCGATGCGCGGCGCGGGCTTGTCGCCCCGGGTGAGCAAGGGGGCCGACTCACGCTTGGGACCCAGCCAGCCCGTGGGGTTGGCCGAGGCATCGGTGAAGACGCTGGACCTGTCCGCGACGTGACCCTCGTCTACGTGAACGGGGACGGGAAGATGGGCGCGGCGGTGCTGCGCCTGGTCGATGAGGCCGCGGACTGCGAGCGGGCGGCCGGCATCGACGACGCCGAGGTGATCATCGACTACAGCCACCCGGACTGGACCGGGCCGCTGCTGACCCTTCTGCTGGCGGATCCCGTGCCCGCGATCGTGGGCACGACCGGCCTGAGCCCCGAGCAGGAGGCAGACCTCGAGGCCCTCTCGCGCCGCGTCCCGGTGGTGCGGGCTGCCAACACCGGGACCGGGGTGAACATCCTGAAGCGCCTGGTGGAGTTGGCCGCCAAGGCAGCTCCCGATTGGGACATCGAGGTGCTCGAGATGCACCACCGCCGCAAGGTGGACGCCCCGTCGGGCACCGCGTGGATGCTCCTCGAGGCGGCAGCGGGCGGCGGGCGCGAGCGGGCGGTTCCGGCGCGGGTGGGGCAGACCGGCGCGCGAACGGACGAGGAGATCGGGATTCAGAGCCTGCGAGGCGGTGACGTGGTGGGCGAGCACACCGTGTTCCTGGTAGGCGACGGAGAGCGCATCGAGCTCACCCACCGAGCCTGGGATCGAGACACGTTCGCGCGGGGAGGCCTGCGGGCGGCGCGCTGGCTCGTGGTGCCTGGCCGGGCAGCGGGCCTGTACTCCATGGACGATGTCCTGGGCTCTGACGAGTGAGGCTGGGGTGGCTGCTCGCGGCGCTCATGGTCCTGCCGGGCTGCATCAGCCGCTACAAGGCGCCAGACGGACCTGCGGACACCAGCACGCCGTATTCGGCTCTGGCGGTATATCGGGAGATCACTCCGCCGGTGCAGGGCGGCGGCGACCCGCTTCCTCAGGGGGCGCTGCGCGTCGCGACGGACGGGGAGTCGGTGTTCGCTGACGCGGCGCTGGTCCTCGGGCCAGAGCACGCGGGGATCAGCGAAACGTGGGCAGGCGCGCTGACCCTGCTCCAGATCCACGGGGACGCGCCGGTGGTCGTGCTGGCTGACGCGCCGGGGCTGGCGCGGGCATGCGCGGAGCTCGCCGCCATGCTCCCGAGGCTCACCCTCGCCGTGCGCGCCAGCGAGGCGCCGATGTACCCGCTCAAGACGACGAGCGCCGATGCGGGCGAGAGCAAGGACCCCTTGCGCGGAGTCGCGCTCACCTGCCCCTAGAGTCCGCCGCCGGTCTTCGCCGCCGCCATGTCCCGGAACTTGCGGTACTTGCCCTCGCCAGGCTTCAGCTCCACGGCGCGATTGAAGTTGTCCAGCGCCTCGTCGAACAGGTCGCGCACCATCAGCATCTCACCCTGCTTGAACAGCAGGTTCGCGCTGAACTCGTGCTGCATCTCTTCGAAGTGCTTCTTGCGGGTCTCCTGTCGAGTCTTCGTATCCTTCAAGGAAGCGTAAGCCTCCTCGATGGATGCGAGCACCGACCGCCGCAGCGCGTCCGCCTCCGGCGGCAGAGACGCGCCGCGCCCGTAGTCCTCGTACTCCGCCTTCATGCGGTTGTACGCCTTGAGCACGTGCGCGGTCGTAGACGTCCAGTGGGTCTCGAGCACCTCAAAGGGGTTCTGGTCGCGCATGTAGGTGACCTTCTTCGTGAGCGCTGCCGTCCACCGGTCGTGCACCTGGCCCAGGTCCTCCTCATCCACGATCTCCAGCAGCCCCATTCCCAGCAGGGTCAGCAACACCTGCTCCGTGCCGCCGCGACTGATGTTCGAGACGGAGAACACCTCCCGGAACCGGTACGAACGCGCGCCAAGGATGTCGATGAGCAACTGGTCGGTCTTCTTGAGGCGCATGTCCGCCCAGTTGATGCCCTTGGCCAGCTCGCAGTACTTGTCCATGTGGGGACTGAGCTGCGCCTGCACCTGGTCGCGCGGCATGTTGGCGAACTTGTTCTTGTAGTGATTGAAGAGGAACGCCGGCGTCTTCATCGGCGGCGTGATCAACGTCGACGGCAGGGACGGCAGCGTCCAGTACTGGAACGTGCCGTTGGTCTCGCTGAGCAGGCCGCGGGTGATGATGTCCACCTGGGTCATCAGCGACATCACGAGCTGAGGGAAGGACAACAGCCCCATCTCCACCAGCGCCTCGCCCTGCTTCTGGCCCGACGCGTTCATGCGGTCGAGCGACTCCTGGAGCTGCTCGGGCGTGACGCGCCCGGCCCGCGCGAGCAGAACGCCGAGGCAGTGCTGCTCCACCAGCGGATCGCTGACGTACTGCACGATGCCGCCGTTCTTGACGTAGGCGAGCCGCCGCTGCGTGCCCGTGCGGAACTCGATCACGCCCGTGGACTCGTTGGTGTTCAGATCCATCAACAGAGCGCTCAGCCGCGCCATGCTCATGTCGCCGCTGCGCTCCGCCGCGCCCAGGGAGTACGGATCGGGCAAGCCCGTCGCCGCGATCGCTGGCGCTGGTGCCGCTCCTGGCCCCGCCGGCGCTGCCGCCGCGGGAGCCGCCCCAGGAGACCATTGCCCGGCCACCTTGAACCGGCCCGACACCAGCATCTGCTCGACGAGCCGCCCCAACAGTCGGTAGCGGGCATCGAGCGTGCTCAAGCCACGATCGCCGGTCTCCAGCTGGAGACCGGCTCGGTTGCCCATGGGCGCCATCACGCGCCCCTGGAGCGCCACGTCTTCATCAAAGACGGGGACGCGGACCTGCACCGTGACGTCGTCGCCCACCGCCACCGGCGAAGGCACCTCGACCATCGTCGTCAGGTTCTTGAGGTTCTTGCGGTAGTCCTCGACGAACGCGAAGAGGTCGTCGTAGTGCAGCGGGACGGTCAGAGCCATGCGCGGATTCTATCGCTCGGCGGCGTCCCCTGCTGAGGCGCAGGTCGCGGCGGCTACTGAGCGTTCAGCGCCCAGTCGTAGTCGTTGAGCACGACGGTGAACGTGTTCTTCGCGAGGAAGGCATTGTCAGCGTCACTCACGTACTTGCTGAGCATCTGAATCGCCGCGGCTTCCTTCGCGGGGCGCCCCTCGAGCGCGGGCTCTGCTGGAGTGCCCTTCCAGCCCACGAAGTCATCGCCGTACCACTCGAGGATCCGGCTCAGGTAGACCTTGCCGCCCGCCGCGTCGACCCGGTTCTTCGACGGATCGGCAAAGAAGGCCTTCTCGGCTGCGTTGAGCTGGGCAGAGAGCCCCCCCGGCTGGATCGCACGATCTGGCAGCCGCGGGCACCCCTTCGCCGCGCAGACGAGCACGAAGTGCACCCGCATCTCACCGAAGTGGCCACGCAGCTTGCTGTGCTCAATCCAGTTCAAGGAGACCGTGCGCCCCGCCACCATCCACCGGCTGTTCTCCCACGCGTCGGGCTGAATGTCCCGGATCGACTTGGTCGGGTAGGCATCCACGATCGCCTGGAACGTCAGGGCGTTGTAGGCGTTGATGTAGAACGCGACCTGCTGATCGCGGCTCCACGAGCCGACGTCTTCTGCGCTGACGCTGCCCACGGACGCCACAAAGCTGGCGAGCTCGCCGGGGCTCGCCTTGAGCGCCGCGTAGTTCACCATTCCCTTGCTGTTCACCTGGGAGCGCAGGATTCCGTCCCACCCGGCGTAGCTGTGATCGAACCCATCCACGGCGGCGATGGGCTCCGAGCCCAGGTCGGGCGCAGGCTCGACTGGCGCCGCAGTCTCCCGGGCCTCCACGTTCTTGGGGGCGGCCGCACAGGCGGTGCCGAAGAGGAGTCCGAGACTGAGCGCGGCGAGAGTACGGGTCATGAAGGAGTCTCCAGGTTCTTGAAACAGACGGGGAAGCGTGGCCCCGCATTCGATGTCTCTACGCACCGCCCGACAAGCGGTTACTCGGTCACCGGTCCCAGGCCGCCCTTGGGGCGCTTCGCGCGCTCCGCGCTCATGACCTTGCCGATCTCTTCGCAGTCTTTGTACCCCAGCGGCTGCACCATCTCGGTCACCGACCGCCGCGCCGAGCCCAGCTCCACGTGGTCCACGACCCAGTCGAACGGTCCGTTGCCAGGTGCGACCGCGCCGCCGTCGCGGGACCGGGCCTTGAGCCCCAACCGCGCACCCCGCGCTTCGTCCACGGCGTACAGCAGGACCGGGTCCACCACGTGGTTCATCGGCCCCGCCTCATCCTCGGCCTCGTCCTCCATCTGCCCCTGCGCCTCCGTGCGCGGGCGACACACACTCCACGGCGCCGGGACCCGGGGCGCTTCAGCGAGCAGCAGGTCGAAGGGATCGGCGGCGACGGGCCCCCCCTCCCAGTCACGCAGCAGTACGGAGCCCACCGTCCATCGGGCGGGCTCGCCGTGCAGCAGCGCGTCCGGAGACAACGTCTCGGGCCCGCCGACAGAGCTGGGGCCGTCGAGCAGCAGCCAGCCACCGAACGCGCCGGTGGCCCGGTGGAGCGCGGACGTGTCTTCGATCTCCATCACCACCCGGCTCGGCGGAGACCACGTCGTCAACACGGTGGTGTAGGTGTCTACGTTGTGCCGCACCGCGAGCTCTCGCAGGGGGACGCCGTTCGAGCCCGCAGCGACCACCTCGGCGTAGAGCCCGAGATCGAGCTCCGCCCACCGATCCACCAGCGTCTCCCGCTGGGGAGCGCTCAGGTCTGCCGGCGGCAGCGGCTCGGTCTGAGGTGCGCGCTTCGGACATCCACCGAGGCTCAGCACGAGCCCCGAGGCCACGAGGGCGGCGCTCAGTCGCACTTCATCGCGGCGTATTCGGCGGTGATCGTGACGGCCATCCCACGCACGTTCTCGTCGACCTGGGCGGCCAGCGTCTTGCTCTCCGCCGAAGTGAATCGGTCGATCAGGCCGGTGCTCGACGTGGCGGCCTCCGCTGCCTCGGCGATCGAGAGCTGGAAGCGCTTGCAGCCGTTGAGCTGGTCCCCCGTCATCTTCGCCTGGAGCGCGAAGATGTATGCCCGCAGGGTCTCGACGTAGTCGCGCTGAGCGGTCGCATACGAGGTGATGGCGGCCAGCTCCGGGCCGGCCTTCTCCGCCTTCTTGGTCGCGTTCTGCCAGCAGGTGACCGGAGACAACAGGGTCTCGTAGATCATGTCGATCCCGTTGTTCTGCTCCGGCAACATGGCCCGCTGCCACGTCTTGTCCGCCGAAGCACAGCGGTCGACGACCTTGAGCGCCTTCCACGACTCATCGCTCAGCGCGTCGCCGAGCTCCAACTGCATGGGGCCGATGACCCGGAGCTTCGGCGGCCCCTTCGCTGCGGTCGCCGGAAGGGCGAAGCTCGCCGCGAGAAGAAAGGCGGCGAGCATGGGGACGGTTCGCATGGGACTCCTCTTTGGAGGGAGGACCGGTGTGCCGGAGGTTCCGGGTCCCAACTCTGCCCCCTGAATCGCGGCGGAGCATAGCGAGTCCAGGTCAGTGCCGCGCCGCGCTGCCTGTACTAGAGTACTCAGCCGGCCGCGGTGGCCGCCCGACCGCGTAGGCGTCTCCAACCCCCGGTGTCAGCGATGCATCTTCACGACCTGCTCCGCGCCTGGCGCGACGAAGTCGTCGCCCCCTATCCAAACCTCGCTGTGGCCGATGGTGAGGACCGGGGCTTGCCGAACTCGGTGCTGCTCGACCGGGAGCGCATCACCATTCCGGCGAGGCTGCGGCGGGACGAGCGCGAGGTCACCAAGGCCACCCTCATTCCGGCGCGCCACCAGCCGGGCCGGCCTGCGACCGATGACGTCCTCGACGAGCTGGAGAGCGGCCTCGACCTGGTCCTGCCCCGCCCCTTGGAGCTGATGTTCCGCCTCCATGACGGCGGCATCTTCTACATCCCCAACCTCCCCGAAGTCGTCGACCCCGAGTCCCACGGCCTCCGGCTCCTGAGCGCCAGCGAGACGGTGCAGGCCTATCAGGAGATCGTCGGTGGGGTCCGGGACACCCTGAGCGAGCTCGACCCCGACGACAGCGACCTGGAGCGCATCGCCGGGCGCTTCGGTGCGCGCGGGGACGGCCGGGAGGCGCTGGTCGCGGAGCTCGACGCGGTGCAGGCCGGCGCCGAGACCGGTCTCGGGATGATCCCGCTGGTCCGGGCGCCCGGTACCCGCAACTACATCATCTACGTGCCCCACGCTGGGCGCGAGGGGCGGGTCGGCTTCGCCTTCTCGGACGCTGGCTACCTGCCCGAGGACACAATGGAGTACGCCTTCGAGGGACTCGAGGGCTGGCTCATGGCCGTCCTCAAGAGCCGCGCCTGCCGGCGCATCATCCTCACCTAGAGCTCTCGTCTCCGGCGGGCACGACCTCTCCGCCGGACTCCTCCACCGGCTCACCTTCGTCGGGCGGCGCGGCTGGCGGCACATTGCTGCCCGGGTAGCCGCTCCAGCGACACTCCACCGGCGTCGTGCTGACGGTTCCATCCTCGTCCAGGGTCCGGTTCTCGGACGTGACGATGACCGTCTCCTTCGTGCCGGCGAGATAGGGGAACAGCACGGCCTTGAGCTTCGCGCAGTCCACCATCGCGGCCTGCTGCGGAATGAGGGAGAACTCGACCTCGTCGTTGGCCTGCACGTGGATGCCGAGCGCCCAGCCCTTGCTCATCAGCTCGGGCACCGCCTTGAACGCGTCCTTGAGTCCCGCCTGCTTGCCGGCCTCCTCTCCGAGCTCCTCCATCTTCTCAGTGGCCTTCTCCACGATCTCATCGGCCAGGAAGTAGGCCGCCACCACGCCCGAGCAGGCGATCAGGCTCATCAGCCCCATCAGCCCCAGGCATCCAAACAGGATCGGGTTCTCCTTGATCGCGCTCATTCTTCCCCCTGCGCCTGTTCGGCGATGGACAGCACGACATCGTGCAGTAGTTCAATGGCGGCAACCACCTCCCCACGCCGGGTCTCCGGCAGGTGGTCGAGGATTCCCTGGTAGAGCACACGGTCCGCGGCCTCCACCCCCTCGGCGGTGCTCGTGCCCTTGTCGGTGAGGAACGCCCGGGTGGCTCGCCCATCGGTGCGGTCAGGCCGGCGATCCAACAGCCCCATGCGCTTGAGCGGCGCCACGAGTCGGGTGACCGTGGACTGGGCCAGGCCGAGGCTCCCCGCCAGCTCCTGCATCCGCAGCGATCCCGCCCCGCGCAGGGCGTGCAGTGCGTGAGCCTGGGGGAGCGTGAGCTCGAGGGGCTGCTTCGCGTCCCGCTCGAGGAGCTGAAGACGCCGCACGAGGTCGGACATGCGGCGGCTGAACGGCAGGTCCGGGCGCGACCGCCGCGGCGGGGGATCGGGAGGGAACAAGGAGCCGGTCTCGGGCTCGACGGGGCGGGGTGTACGCACCCGGGCAGCGCGGGGGATCGTGCGCTTGGGCGGTGGGAGCACCGCGCCGGTGCCTTCGGGCAGCCCAGGCTCGCGAGGGTGCGACGGTGTGGCGTCGGCCTCTGGCTCGGGCGGATCCTCTTCGTAGGAGGGCGGCTGGTGCACCCCCCCTCGGAAAAGAAACATCTGCCCTTCGAGCGGGTCAACCACGCCTGTGTGCACTCCGTTCGAGGCGACGCGCGCCGCACCGAACCCACCGGTCCTCATGAACTTGAGGGGCGCAACTATACCTGAGCAGTTGGGCGCGAGATGGAGCGCAGGATGAGGGCGGGGCGCCGACTCCTCGTCCAGGCGGGCAGCGTCGCGGCCAGCGCTGCATGCACCCTGGGGCGCAGGCTCTGTGGCAGCGAGCGGCGCAGCCAGGAGCAGGTCTCGGCGATCTTGACGTTGTGGCCGAAGCCAGGCCGGAGCTCGGTGCGACAGAGCTCGCCGACGAGCTCATCCCACCCCATCTCCGGGGGCGCAACCATGCTCCGGCTCGGGTCGTACACGGCGGCCTCACCCCGCAGGCGGCGGTCACGGCGCGCTCTCTCCCAGCCGCCGCGCACGAAGCCCGCCAGGCGAGCCACCTCCTCGGGCTCGAGCGCGCCGGTCAGGCTGGCGGCGTAGACCTCGCGGGCGTAGGTGACCCCGTGCACGGCGCGCAGATTCGCCGATCGGCCGAGCAGCTCGAGGGCAGCGGTCACCGCGTCGAGCACGGTGTCGTCAGCCTCCATCGGCTCGTCGGCGACCTCCAGCGGCACCCACGCCCGAATCCCGGCCTCCAGCAGCTGCGCGGACCGCTCCGGGAACTGCGCCGCCATCCGCGCGAAGTGGCCGCCCACGATGGCTTGATGCCCCCATCCAGCCGCGCTCATCAGGCTCGCGCGTCGCCACGCCACCTCGGTGCCGCCGCCACGCCACCCGCGCACCGCCCCGTCGAGATCGCCCTGGCGGATGAGATCGAGCCACTGCGGTGTTCCCGGCCACGGCTGCGCGCCGGACGGGACCG
>Ga0222662_1000777_pt1 | contig 20956 bp, 20 predicted proteins | sample AntAcemetagen600_FD_179821 | JGI IMG/M metagenome (GOLD analysis project Ga0222662, IMG submission 179821) | Saline water microbial communities from Ace Lake, Antarctica - #600 | ecosystem: Environmental > Aquatic > Non-marine Saline and Alkaline > Saline | place: Antarctica: Ace Lake...
ATCACAGTCCTCCATCCGTGGAAAGATCGTATCCGGAGCTGAGCCCCGCGTCGATCCTCAATGCCACCCTCTCGGGGAGTAGATCAACGGGCTGTTAGGTGAAACGCCGCCCTGCGGTCATCAAAGCGCTCGGGCACCCCGTCGCGCGCGGGCGCGGCCCGGGGCACCTGTCGCGGGAAGTTTGGAACCCGTGACGCTCGAGGGCTCGCCTCAGTAGTATAATGTGGCCCATGTCCACGTCTTTGCTCGTCGCCTCCCTGATGCTTTGCTCTTTGCTTGGTTGCGGCGGTCCGGCCCCCGAGGGGCAGAACTCATCGATGAGCCCGCCGAACGGCCGCTGCGGGTCTCTCGACATGTCCTGCCTGGATACCCTGCGGTTCCTTTTGGACCCAGAGCAGGCTCCTGCGATGGCGGCTGAACTGTCGAAGCAGTGTGATGCAGGCAACTCCGAGGCGTGCGCCGTGCTCACCCCGTATCTGGTCGAAGGAGCCGGAGTAACTCCTGACCCAGAGCGGGCCTTCACGGTGGCCGACCGGGCTTGCTCCAGCGGCGTGCCCTCCGGTTGCAACAACCTGGGCGGGCTCTATTTCTTGGGGGTTGGGGTCGAAGCGAACGTCAGCCACGCCGTCGGCGCCTACGAGCGTGCCTGCAAACTGGGGGACAGGGTCGCTTGCCTCAACGCCGGCAGCCATCATGAAGAGGGTGCCGGGGTTCCCATAGATCTGGAGCGGGCCGAGTCGCTCTACAAGAGTTCCTGCTCGTCACAGGTCCCTTTGGCGTGTGCACGGCTGGCCCAGCTCTACGACTCCTCCCCTGAACGCCGTCTCGATGACGCCAGGACCCACTACGACCAGGCGTGTACGGGCGGAATTCGAGAGTCCTGCGAGCGGCTTGCGTGGTTGTGTGCAGAGGACGCGGAGGTCACCTGCGGACCCGGGGTCACCGAGGGATACATTGCCGGAGCGGCCTCGCTGGCCCCCCTGCCTCAAGACCCGCGGATGACCGCTCCACTTCGGTCTGCGCAAGAGCAGGCGCAGTAGAGGCCGCCGCTCGACGATCGTCGTTCTTAGGCCGGCCGCGCAGACAGACGGATGACACCTCTCGCCACCCCGCTCTGGAGCACGGGCCCCTGGAACAAGTCGCCTTCGAACCCCCGGCCTCGAGCCTCGTCAGAGTCCCGTCGTCGTGACTCATGATCTTGCCAATTACGCGCGGTTCTCCGTTCAGTGCCTCAGCGGCGACCCTGATGGCGACGGCGTTGTAGTGCCCCAGGGTTTCTTGGACAAGTCGGCAGGTGTATTCAGGCCGCGATGGCCAGTGGTGGTTTGAGGTGGTGGCGTAACTGAGGGAGCGTTTCTGGCTATCGTCAAGCGAGCGGGCGGCGCATCACCTAACACTGGAGTATCGCGAGATGGGCTTTCATTGCGACTACGCAACGTTTTGGGGCCTTCTCGGGGTACTCGGGCAGCTCAGATTCGGGTGCCTGTCCACGCCCACCTCGGATCTCCGGGACGTGTTCTGTGAACGCCGCGCGCCGTCTCGAACGCTTTTTGGCCAACCGGGGCGAAGCGGCGACCAGAGATTGAATTCGAGCGGTCATCGCGGGAACAAGTGACTCCACACGGCTCCAGAACATATCGGGCTCAGCAATCAGGAATCCGAATCGGAGGCGCCGTCGCCTCCCCTGCATCGACAGGTACCACCGAGCAACTCGGAAGTGCCAGAACCCGTCGTTCGCCCAGCCGCCGACGAACATCGCGAGATAGTCAATTCCGCGAACACCCACCGTCGAGACGATGCTGTTGAACCCGTGGCTACCGGGCTTAGGGGCGATTGCCGTTCGGGCGGCCCTGCTCATCCGCAGCGACCGATTGATAATGACCGCCACCGCGAGGATGAGAATGGTCGCGAGGGTCCCCAGAGTGATCTGCTCAGCCATCGTCGTCGTCCGTGTCCGTGTGGTCATGGAACTCGAAGGTGTCCAGGCGCGGCCCCAAAGAGCCAGCGAAGATCATTTCGGCGAGCACGAACGCAGCCCCGAGCGGAGCAGTCAGAAGGTTGTGGTAAATGAACCAAGCTGTGTAGCTGAAGAATCGCATGCCCAAAGTCTTGTGCGCGGTACTTCAGTTCGCCGGAGTTCAACCGTTACTTACCGCCTCCTGCCCGCTCTCGAGACCCGGCCGTCGCGATTCGCGACCCGAGGCTTGAGGGTGAGCAAGCGCCGCAGCGAGAACCCGGTCACTTGAAGGCTCTTCCTGCGAAACGACGCCACTAGCAAGGGAGCCCTGCTTGGTTGCAAACGCCAGAAGCCCCATTCCCACCAGCAGCGCCACGATAATGTCCCAGCCGCCACTACTGAATTTGGCCGCGCACATCGAGAACGCGACCATGACGTAGAGGGCGTGGCCTTGAACCAGGCTGTAGACCCTTCTGGCTGCTAGGCGACGTGTTCGACCCTGTAGAACTCGGCGAATCCACTTGAAGGGGTTTCCGTAGACCGTCCTCCCGACCCGGATCGGGAGGGTTTGGGGACTGCTTGAATCGAAGGACAAAGGTGGACACTCTCCGTACGCGCTCACGACGATTGCCTCTAGGTCCAGAGCGCGAAGGCGCATGAAGAACCACCAATTGAGCAACCACCCAATGGCCAAGCCAGAGGCCGACATCACTCCGATGGTTCCGAGAGGCGACCCGCACCACGTGGTGATTCCGAGAGTGGTCAGCATATAGAGCACTGGTCCGGGCAAGGTCATTCGGGCAGCCATTCGCTCGAACGCCATTCCGGCCTCAGAGAGGTCGGCCGCTAGCACGCGTCCCGGACCGCCGCGGACCGCTGCGAGTAGGTAGTCATCCCGCCATCGACGTACTTGTCGCACGTTCCACCCAAGAAAGCCGAAGAGGACTACTAAGGCGGGAGAGAGGAAGACGAGTGGAACCCGCACTGCGAGAAGCGAGCCGATCGCCAGTAGTACCGCAATCGCGATTCCGGCTTCCCCGGCCGTCCTCAGCAGGTGTTCGATCGTAGCCGCACGGATTCCCTTTGACAGCGCGTGGCGGCGCCTCAGCTGTCGCCGGACCAGATCCTCGGAGGTCTCCCGATAGTCGAGATTGGCAGCCAAAGCCCGGGCCAAACCCATAGGGGTCCTTGCCAAGCCCTCGGCTGGGGAGAGCAAGAGGAGCTCGCCGGATCTGGGATCGCTTGTGTCTGTCATTCGGCTCCTCCTTCCCTTGCCCCTGTCTCGATAGCTCGGTAGGAGGGCCGAAGCCCATCGACGTACCGACGTGCGACGAGCGCTATGCGCGCCTCGTACTCGCTGGCGCGGTAGCTCAGAAAATGCTCGAGCTTCCTCCACGCAGCGGCGTGGTCCGGTCTCCGGCTCTCAGCCTCACCGGAAAGAGCGGTTGAGGTCTCCTGCAAGAGCACGACTCCCATCCCCCAAACATCTCCCTCAATCTGTTCGGCGGCGTCTCGATACCGCTTCCAGAGAGTCCGCTTCTTCCTGGGCCTGAGCGCCTCTGCTTTCATCAGAAGATCTCTCGCGCGCTGGAGCGCTCCGTCGAGAGTTGCCGCGCGTTCTTCCATTTCTGGGCCGTCACCCATGCCCCTCAGGTGTTCACCGACGTGTAGCTCCACCACCTGCAACAGGCGACGGTAAACTGTCGGTCCGGGCTGCGCGCCCTTGTGCAGCCAGTTCCTAATTGCGGTTCCATCGGCGCTCTCGGGGACTCGACCTGCAGCATCCTTGAAGATCTCAGCGGAAATGAAGGTCCGAGTGAGGCCGGTGCTGAGTAGAAGGAAGGCCCAAGGCCCCGCGCCGACCGTCATGTGGGTCGCGTGGATTCGTGTGCTGGTGCGTTCGCCGACCATTTGCTTACGCTACCCCGTCGGGCGTGGGCTGCCTGAGCCCTTCGTCGGTATCTAAGAACGGGCCATGGCGGCTGCGGAGGCCCTTCGGGAACCGGGGCCCGTCCGGGGCCCCTGCGTCGGCGTAGGGCGGAACTGCGAACAACACACGACCAAACGACATGGGCTCTGGATACGACTACGCAGCACTTCAGGGCCTTCTCGGGGTACTTGGGCGCCTCAGGGTTTGGTGCCAGTTCACGCCCACGTCGTTTGTCGCAGACGTGTTGTACGCAATTCCGCCCGTCTGGGTCTAAGGGGGCATCTCACGCCTTGGGCCCGTCCTGGGCCCCGGCTGGGTGAGTGGCGTTTGGCTACGGTCAGAGCGGAGCGAAACCAGCTCGGCCGACACCGCGCCGCTCAGTGACTTCCTCAAGACCGTAGTCGCCCCTGCTGTGACCGTCGTCAACGACGGCCACAGCAGGGGAAACCGGACTCGAAGCGTGTTCGCACCCGCACCCGCAGCCGACCGACGAATCGACTGCGTGACCACTGGTGCTACTCAGCCTTCGTGGGGTCTCCGACGGCCCAGGCGACGCCGTCGCCCCGATCCATGGTCTCGATGGCGGACATGTCATCAGCATCCAGTTCGAACGAGAACAGGTCGACGTTCTGACGGATCCGATCGGGGTTAGTGCTCTTTGGCAGCACGGCGTATCCCTTCTGAATCGCCCAGCGCAGAAGGATCTGCGCCTCAGAGACTCCGTATTTGACCGCCATCCGGACAAATGGCGAGTCCTCGTGCCCGCCGTCCGTCCTCATCTGGTCTGTCTTGGCGCTGTCGTGGCCCTCCGCGGTCCGCCATGACGACAGGGGAACCAGGCTGCTGTAGGCGATAGGCTGGATTCGCCGTTCCCGGAGATAGCCGACGAGCTGCGGCTTCTGAGACCACGGATGAAGCTCAACCTGGTTCACGGCAGGAAGCGGGAGCCCGGCGGCCTGCATCTCGTCGATGTGGGCCGAACTGTAATTGCTGACCCCGATCGCCCGCGCCTTGCCCAGTCGCTGTAACTCCACCAGTGCACGCCACTGATCAAGGCGCTCCTCTGCGGCGAGGGGTGCGTGGATCAGGTAGAGGTCGACGGCATCTAGCCCCAGACGCCGTAGGCTCTCGTCCAGCGATGCCAGTGTGTCGTCATAGGTCTTGGCGGGCATGCCCCAAGCTGGATTGCCAGGCCACAGCTTGGTAGTCACAAAGAGCTCGCCGCGGGAGAGGCCGCTGGCACGGATCGCGGCGCCGACTCCCGATTCGTTCTGGTACATCTCTGCGGTGTCGATGTGGCGATACCCGGCGGCGAACGCCGCCGACACGGCTGCGGCAGCCTGTTCGTCAGGGATCAAGTAGGTGCCGAAGCCGACGATGGGCAGACGGACATCCGGGTTCACGGTAAGGAATTGACGGGTCATGGCGTACTCCGGGGGTTTCCAGCACATCGTTGTGGACTGGCTGTTGAATAGAAATGAGGGGGGACCGAGCAATCGGTCCGGCGATTGCACGGTCGATCAGGGAAGCAGAACGACTTTCCCGATGGGGCGCTCCTCCTTGAGGAACTGCTGAGCGGCACCCGCCTCCACCGGGGGGAAAGTGCGGGCAACGTGGACCCTGAGTTGCCCCGCGTCTGCCAGCCCCGACAGGGCTGGCAAGCCAGCGTAATCGGGCGCCACGAAGTGATTAGTCAGGGTGACCCCCTTGGCCTGCGCGGCTGCCCCGGCGGACTCGGTAGGAGCAAGAATCAATTGCGTCGGATCGCAGCGAAGGGTCGGACTCATCAGGGGCTCCTGGCCTCGGGTTACAGAGGGAGTCTCCGTCGCGGGCCAATCATGCGGTAGCCTGTGTTTGCTTATTTGAAACATAAGGAATACGCATGAGCGCTGCGACGCTTCGTTCCCTGGATCTCAACCTGCTCGTCGCTCTGGACGCGTTGCTCACAGAACAGAGCGTCACCCGCGCGGCGCAGCGCAACGGGGTGAGCCAGCCTGCGATGAGTCAGGCGTTGGCGCGTTTGCGCACGGCATTCGACGACCCGCTTCTTGTCCGTGCCGGGCGGGGAATGGCGCCGACCGCGCTTGCTGAAGACCTCGGGTCGCCGCTGCACCGTCTGCTCTCGCAGCTCGACAATCTGCTGCGCGAGCGAGGCAACTTCACACCAGCCACGTCCACTCGGACGTTTCGGATTCAGTGTCTTGACCACTTCTCGGCGCTGCACCTTCCCCAGATCGCCGCCGCGATAGGCCAGCAGGCCCCCGACGTGGGCATCGTTGCGGAGCGCTTGTCATACGACACGCTGGCCGATGACCTGGAACGAGGGACGACAGACCTCGTCATCGGAGTCTTTCGCGACGCGCCCGCAGGCCAGATGCAGCGAACTCTCCACGAAGACCACTTCGTGTGTTTGCTGCGCAGCGGTCACCCCGCGCTGGAGCGTTGGGGGCTCGACGAGTTCGTCTCCTGGCCGCATGGGCTCATCTCGACGACCGGCCGTGGGGGAGGGGCAATTGACTACTTCTTGCGGCAGCACGACCGGGAGCGAAGGGTCTCCGTCCGCGTTCCACACTTCCTCGCCGCCGGGGCTCTGGCGGAGGACACCGATTTGGTCTTCACCATGGCCGAACGCCTCGCGCTCTCATTTGTGACGCGGTTCGATGTGGTCTGCGTCGACCTACCGATCCCAGTGCCTTCCTTCTCGGTGGTGATGCGGTGGCATCGCCGAGACCACGAAGACCCAGCGCATCGATGGTTCCGAGACCATCTCGCCCATAGCGCTCGCTGAAGCTCCTGACCGCAGACCCAGCCCCACGAGCATCGGTGTCGGCGTTGGGTCTTCAGATCGGAACGTGCCGGGACCGGACGCCCAGACAGATGCACCGAGGACGCCGAGAAGCCTCTCTGCGCGGAGCCGCGGGCAGAAGAGATGACGAGTCGGCCATCAGAGGGGGCTCATGATTTCGCTGCACTTCTGGATGCCGTCCTTTGACGTCAGCCCATCCGCTCGTGCTGGTGGCCCTTCGGGAACCGGGGCCCGTCGGGGCCCCTACGTCGGCGTAGGGCGGAACTGCGAACAACACGGGAGTATCGCGACATGGGCTCTACCTGCGACTACGCAGCGCTTTAGGGCCTTCTCGGGGTAGTCGGGCTCCTCAGAGTCTGGTGCCTGTCCTCGCCCACGTCGGATCTCCGGGACGTGTTGTGCGGCATTCCACCACCGTGAACCTGGGCGGGCAGCTCCCCGTCGCCCGTCCGGGGCGCCGTCACATCGAGGTCGCCGCCCCGCACCTCTGCACAGCTGAGATCGCGAACAGCAGCACCCCGACATCCGACGGACCATCGTAGGTTGACGCTGAATCGTCGCTCACAGGGTCCAATTCGGGGTCCCGAGACACGTCCTTGCAGCGGAGTACTCCACGAAATGATCCCGGAAGATATTCGCGAGTTGATGGCCCTGCAGGCAGGCAGCGTTGGCCGCGCTCGGTCGCGGGACGCAACCGCTCAGTTGGCCCGCCTAGGGGTGGCTGAGGGCGCCCAACTATCTGTCTTTTTTGCGGAATTCAAAGCAGGCGGCATCCTGGCGCGACTGGGGGCGGACGAGCTACTGGATCCTTGCCAGCCAACCCCGCAACTGGCTGGGGCGACCGACTTCGCAACAGAGGTGTACGACCTCACTGGCGGCTTCGTCGCACTCACCAGCGGCGAGGGCGAAGGGTTCGTTCTCTATGAGCTCGTGTCAGGCGGGGTCTACGACGTGGGAGTGGAGGAGTTCGTTGCCCTTGAGGCAGGACACCTGTCACCGCGCTGGGAGAGCTTCTTTGAGTACCTCCGTTGGTATCTCAATCCATTGGGGGGAGATGAGGACGCAGACAGCGACCAGTCGTCTCGGAGATCCTCAAGAGGGGGGGCTTCGACCGGCTGACTCCGGGCTTCGATTCTAGGGAGCTTGCCACGCCCTGAAGCCGCGCCAGCCCCAGAGAGCAAGGGCGGGGCTCGTCGCCTTGGCCCCGTAGCCGTATCGGGTCTTGGCTGGATATGCTGCAGGATCGCAGGCCCTCGCGGACCCGTCGCGTCCTAGGGCAGGCTGGAGCATGCCGCTTGAACGAATGGGACGAGACTGAAGAGGCGTTGACCCTGGCCGTTGCGGCCATGTGTTCGGCTACCGATGAGTCTGGCCGAGCATCAGACTTGAGGGGCATCGGCCTCGTGACTTCGCACGCCTGCGCTGCGCTGGGCGCTTCCTTCGATTTGCCGGGGACTTTCCCGGGCAACCGGAGCCCTACCTCCTGCTCTCGCCAGTCGAGTGGAAGTCGTCCGCAGGCGACGCGTTCGGTCAGCTCAATCAGCTGCTGTCGGCGGGGCGCGCGGAGCACTTTGCCGCGGCGGCGACTATGAGGGCCATGTCTCACGCTTGTTCGCTTCCGCAGCTTCGGTGATGGGGCGCATGCAGTTGAGGAGCCGGTACGGCGCGGCTCTGTTCCTTAGCTTTGCGGGAGTCGATCCGGACGAGGCCCTGGAGAAGGCCGAGGAACGGTTCGTCGCTAGCCCGCATCCTGCATGAGTAAAGAAGGCGGACCCTTGTTCCCTCTATGATCCTGGTGTCTTAAGCCGCATCAAGGAGGGGGGTCCGCCGTGACCAATCGTACCCAGACATCCATGCCCTTTGCACGCTCTCGGGGCCGCAAAGTTGAGGCTTCCTTCTCGGGCGGCCACATCACCTCTGACGGAGGTCTTCTCCTCGTCCGTCAGGCCGAGCGCCAGCTGGGCATCGTCCGGCGTATCGCCCGCTCGCTGCCGGACGACCGCCGCCGTCGGAGCGTGCTTCACGACCTGCCATCGATGCTCAAGCAGCGCATCTTCGCGCTGGCGTGTGGGTACGAGGACCAGAACGACCACGACCAGCTGCGGCATGACCTGGCGCTGCAAGCGATGGTCGGGAAGTCCGCGCCGCTGGCGCACTCGAGCACGCTGTGTCGCCTGGAGAACCGCTCCGACCGGAGCTGGGCGTGGGCCTTCCACAAGGCGCTCTTCGAGACTTTCGTGGCTCGTCATCCGAGGCCGCCCAAGGAGCTCATCCTCGACTTCGACGCCACCGACGACCTCGTGCACGGGCTCCAGGAAGGCCGCTTCTTCCACGGCTACTACGGCAACTACTGCTTCCTGCCGCTCTACGTCTTCTGCGGTGACTTCCCGCTTGTCGCCTACCTCCGGCCCGCCAACATCGACGGGGCGAGGCACTTCGGCGCCATCCTCCGGCTGCTCGTCCGCGCGCTGCGAGACCGTTGGCCTGACGTCCGAATCATCGTCCGCGGAGACGGCGGCTTCTGCCGCAAGCGGGTGCTGCGCTGGTGCGAGCACGAGTGCGTCGACTACGTCATCGGCCTTCCCCGCAACGCCGTGCTCGAGCGGATGGCTGAGCCATGGCTCGACGATGTCCAGGCGCGGTCCGAGGCCACCGGCAGCTCCGAGCGGCGCTACGAGGAGGTCCGCTACGCAGCGAAATCCTGGCTCTACGACCGGCGCGTCATCGTCAAGGCCGAGTACCTGCCGGGTCGAAGCTCGAAGCGAAACCCCCGCTTCGTCGTCACCAACCGCGATGAGCCGCCGGAAGTCCTCTACCGCGAGCTCTACTGCGCCCGAGGTGAGATGGAGAACCGCATCAAGGAGCAGCAGCTCGACCTCTACGCCGACCGAACATCGGCCCACAAGTGGTGGCCAAACCAGCTCCGACTACTGCTCAGCACCGTCGCCTACGTCCTGCTCAATCACATCCGAGAGGTCGGACTCAAGGGCACAAAGCTCGCCCGCGCCTACGTCGGAACCATCAGGCTGCGACTCATCAAGATCGGCGCCGTCATCGTCGAGAACACCCGGCGCGTCCGCTTCCTGCTCTCCAGCAGCAACCCCGACCAGGAGCTCTTCTGGCTCGCAGCGAGGAAGCTCGCCGGGTGACGACGCCCCGTCCCGGACCGTCCACCCGTAGAAAAACTCGCCTTCCGAACGCCGCTGGCTCTGGCCGATCTGTGCCTGCTCAGCGTCCCCTCATCACGCCGTCGAAACCAACTCGGGGCCACGGGACTCGTGCAGGATGCAGGCTAGCCTCAACCCGCCCGAGGTCCATGAGGCTTGGCGACAAGCGTTCCAGTAGACAGTTCACCGCCCGGTCGTGGTCGCCTGGAACACCCAGGTCTGCCGGAAAGCTTTGTCCCAAACCTTCGCCGTCGCTGGGCCAGGGAGAGCGTTTCCCGGCGGCCGGCCCGTCAATGGGCCGGCCTACACCGTGGCGTTGGTGGTGGAACGCCGCACAACACCTGGATACTCGTCCCAACGTCACGCTTCATCCGCGCCCAGTGGTGGCCCTTCGGGAACCGGGGCCCGTCCGGGGCCCCTACGTCGGCGTAGGGCGGAACTGCGAACAACACACGACCAAACGACATGGGCTCTCTATGCGACTACGCAGCATTTCAGGGCCTTCTCGGGGTACTCGGGCGCCTCAGAGTTCGGTGCCAGTTCACGCGCCCACGTCGGATCTCCGGGAAGTGTTGTACGCAATTCCGCCCGTTTGGATCGAAGGAAGCCCGCTCACGCCTTGGGCCCGTCCTGGGCCCAGGCTGGGTGATTGACCGTGGGCCTCGCTCCCGGCGGAGCCGGACCTGTAGAGGGCCGGCGGGCGCTCAGCGTCGTCGTTTCATTGCGTGTTGGCTGGCGTACCCTGGCTCGACTGGATGCGTTCAGGGCGACCGCCGGGCACTTCGGCACTCTCCCCAGCTGTAGGGCGGCCAGCGACCGACCCTTGCACCAACGCCGGTCGCCGCTGGCGACCACTCCAGTGCGGTCAGGGTCCTGCCCAGCCATTGCGACTCGCCGCTCTGAGACTAGCTCCTGATGAGCCTCTTCACGTTTTTCCCTGATTGCCGTCGCAACCGCAATTAGAGACTCGCCCGTCATCTGGGCGCCCTGTCGCAGCCGCGGATCGTGTGGTCGCTGAGCCACTCATCGCCGCCGCCGCCGCCGGGCCCACCGCCTTCACCGGGGAACGGAGTGACCGCACATCACACTGCACCCGAGTTCCCGCCGCCGTTGGAGTCGCCCGTGGAGACAACGGCACCTGCGTCCGCCGTCCAGTCGTTGCTCGCAAGCCTGCTGTTGAGTCGCCCCTCGGAGTCCGTCGCCCCTCGGAGTCCGAGGCCGGGGCCTCGGGCCCGAGTTGGCACGTCTCCCATCGACTTGAACGGAGTCGGCGTGTTTCAGGAACGCGCGGTGTCCGCTCTCGTCGGGAGGCTCCACGTGCTTCCTGCACCTCTCAGAAGTTCGCTATCAGGCCGGCGTACAAGAAGGCGAACCCGTCCCACATCTCGCCGCTCGCGCTGCCACCGCGCGCGAGGTCAACGAGCGTCGCGTCCGCCCAGCAGACAGTGTCCATGTAGGCGTCGATCAGCTCTGGGGCATCGTCGTCAAAGAGAACGACGCAAAGCTCAGCGTCTTCCACGACAAGTTCGATGCTCGCCTCCCATTCTGGCCCGAGTGTGTTCCAAAGGGTCTCGGTGTACAGGAGTGGACCGTCGCCGTGTTCGATCCGGAGGTAGGGGTCCGGAAGGTCCTGGGCATCCCACGGGTCGCCCAGGATGTCGTAGGGCTCGACGTCCGCCCCGTAGAGAGCCAGGACGAATGGGCGGTTGAAGATGGGTTCGCACGAGAGGTTCAGGCAGATTTCGGCGTCCGCACAATCGACGTGGTCAGTGCACTGGTCGTCGTCATCGCCAGCACAATCGGGCGATCCAGCGCAGCCACCATCACCGCAGTCGATGTCGCCGTTGGCGTCATTGTCAGTGCCGTCGGCGCATTCGCCAGGCTCGTCTCCCTCGACATCGACGACGTCGTCATCCTCACCACCGGCCCTCCGGGGCGTCGGACAGGCGGTGAGGACTACGCTGAGTAGAACGAGCGCGAACTGGCTGAAGTGGTTCAGTAGTCGTGGTTTGAAGCTCATGGGTATCTCTCGGTGAGAGTGCTCTCGGGGCGATCGGGTGAACTGAAATAGGCATATCACGATAGTCACAATAGGCGAAACAGGTCGTTCCGCCGAAGGGTCCGAGAGGTCAGTCTTGTGACATGAACCGTCGCCCAGATCAGGTCGATTTCCTCGTTGCTGTCGGGGAACGTCTGTCACTTGCCCGGAGAGCGGCCGGTCTGACTCAGGCACAGGTTGCAGAGCTTGCTGAGCTCGACGCACAGACGGTCCATCGCATCGAGTCCGCAAAAATCGCCGTGTCACTGCTTCGACTGCGCGACCTAGCGCGAGCTCTGGGGATTAGCCTTCGCGATGCCGTTGGTGAGGTTGATTCCGATTCGGACCGCGCGGCGGAGGTCTCAGTGCTCTGGTCGCGTATCTCTGACGAACGGCGCGAACTCGCACTCCGGGTACTCCGCGACTTCGCCCGGCCTTAGTCGATCACAGCGAGGTGGGGAGCCGCAGCGGGTCGGCAAGCCGCGGGTGAAGGCAATGACCCGCGAAACGCGCCCTCCGCCGATGGGCACTGCTGCAGCCCTCGTCCGGCTCGAGCAGACCGCCTTCGGGTCGAGCTTGTCCTCCCACACCTGACCGTCGGCGTCGACGCCCGCCGCATTTGCTTCAGCGAGGGTTCCGGCGAGCTGGCACAGGCCCCGCGGCGGGTAGACGAAGCAGACCGGGCGGAGGTCCTGCAGGCAGTAGTCGACGGCCAGGAAATGCGGTCTCGGCCGCGCGAAGCCTGCTTGGCCAGCAAGTCTTGTACTCCCGCATCACCCGCAGGACGCGGTGCTTGCACGCACTGACACCAGCGAGATGCAGTCGCCGATGCACCGCGCGGTAGCCATGGCCGCGGAAGGTCCAGCTCTTTTCGGTCCCCCCGCACGTCGTGCGGATTGCTTCGCGCACTCTGCATCAGACCGCACGGGGCTGGGCCCCCGGCGAGAACGCTCCACGCAGCTCTCAGCGGCCTTTCAGGCGTTGACGGTGGAGCGAGCGACGCGCCAGACGGGCGGACGTGCTGCACGCCGTAGGGACGGGCTGGCGCCGGGGAGCTCCCTTCACCCTGGGAACAGACATGAGGGCATGTCCGCCCCGCAGTCGGATGAAGACCCAATCCGCAGCCAAGGTCGAAAACTAGGGCAAGGCCCCAGGTAGCTGCGAGAGCTTCCGATCGGGCAACGACGAGCCCGATCGTCCGTATCTCCTTCGCGCGCGCGAGATTCACCCCAGGGGGATCCAATGTGATCGCACTGTCAGCATGGCGCCCAGGTAGCAAATGACGCAAAACCTTAATAAGGAAGGCAATTTGTATGATTCCCACCCTTGGTGGGGCCGCTGGAAGCCGGGTTTCACGTCGCTGGGCGGAGCGATCCATGACCGCGCCCCGACCTCGCGGTGGCGCTGTCGGAGAAGCACCTAAAGGCAGCGCAAGAATCCTGAAGGTGCTCGGGGATCCGACTCTTTGGGAAACGACCGCGGGGATTGCCTTCGCCGGTCCGCGCGAGCCGTCGGGAAGCAGCAGATCCCCAGCCACCAGAGCAGGGCGGGAGTCACATCAGCGACCGAGCACGGCTGTCCGCGATACTGAGCGGCGCGACCACTCAGCGAGGCCTAGCCTTGTCGCATGACCGGCCCAACATCTTGGAAGCAGCAAGCCGAACTCCTGGGAGTCGACGTGGAGGCACAGGACGTCCACCTGAAGCGCTGGTGGTCCTCGCTGAGCGCCTCCTGGGGTTCGCCCTTCGTTGACGCTTTGGAAAGACCGACATCGGTCCCCATTCCGATCCGTCCCGCGCTCGACGCCGCGGTCGGCATCGCCGAAGAAACCGCCAGGTTGCAGGAGGAGTATTTGGGCCTGGCGTGGACCCAGCGGGTGGCGCGCTTCGACGACTTCGTGAAAGCGCTGAGGCTGCCGGAGCAGCCTCCTCCCGGAACGCCGGTCGAGGTCTGGGCAGCAGTGCGCCGGATCTACGAGGCGCCCGACCCCGGCCAGGGTGCCGCCGCCGAATTCAGGGAGGAGCTGGCCATCATCGATCAGTTCCGAGTTCGACACCCGCGTCGCTGCGAGCAGGTGCTGGTCTACGCCGACAACTGCGGCGAGGCTCTCGACGAGGAGGAGCGTCCGCACACCCTCGCCGAGAAGCACGCTCTCGACACGGGGACGGCCTTCAGGGCGGCCTGGCTCCGGGTATTCCCCAGACCCCATCGCGGCAGGGCGGCGTCGGTGCACCTAGCCGTGGCCATCCTGGAACCCGTGTTCGGGAGCGTCAGGCCCACCGCCTTGTTTCTCGAGCACTGTGGCCTGCTGACCGCGAGGTTGGTGTCAGAACAGGACCCACGTCCGGGAGGGGATCCCCTGGCCATCGACTCCGAGGTGCGCAACGCGCGCAAGGCGTGGAGGCGGCTAGGCCACCGACAAGGACCGAACCACAGCGCTCTGCACTTGGTCTCAATGATCGAGGCGCTCACGAGCGAGCGGCTTCGCGGTGCGCCGGGGCCTAGCGGAAACCGAGGATGAGAAGTCGGTAAATCCGAGATCCTCAGCCAGTCGAGCTTACCGACTGAATCCGGTCGGACCCTGGTTGGCTGTCCCCCGTGGCCGACGCGCTCCCATCCCCGATCCCCCTCGCTATGCAGCGGCTGGTGGTCTCTGCCTCCGCCGTGGTCAGCGTGGGGCAGGCCGCGAGACTCCTCCCCATCGCCGAGCGGGATGGGCGACGATGGCTTCGGACCCGTGGGCTCGTCCGCGATCTCGATGGGCGATCGGTCGTGGTCTGGGGCGATGTCGTCCGCGAACTCGGCCGACCCGCCGACGAACCACCCGCCACCCGAGCCCTTCCGCGCGAGAAACTGTGAAGCCCGTCGCATGAACCGGAGACCCGCATGACCAACAAGAAGCCCAAGCGCCTCTCCTTCGGCGACGCGATCGCCCGGCCGATCCGCGGACCGAAGAGGGACGAGCCTCGCAGTTGGTACTGGCAGGTCCAGCGCGAGAAGGAAGGAGGCCGCGAGACCCTCTTCTCGGGCTGGGGGACGCGGGACGAGATCAAGGCGCGGACTCTGGACTACCTCGCCCACGAGCCGTCGCCCGAGGAGGCCCGGCGCCTTGAGGTCGCCAGCATCGAGTCCGTCCGCGACGTGCTCGAGACATTCGTGGGTGCCCAGCGGGCTCGCCATGAGGCCAACGACCTGACCGTCTACGGCTACCGCAACTCCCGAAACGACGGGCGGCACCTCGCGCGCTTGCTCGGCTCGACCCGCGTGGTCGGGCTGCGGCGCGCCGAGCTGGAGAACTACCGGAACACCCGGCGCACCGAAGGCGCTGCCCCGTCCAGCGTGAAGCGGGAGATCAAGACGATGCGGGCCGCATGGCGGTGGGCGCTCGACAACGAACTCATCCCCGACCGCGAGCTGCCTCGCGTCAAGACCAGCGACGAGCCGGTCCGTGCCAAGTACAACCCCACGCCCGAGGAGTGCCGCCTCGTCATCGAGCAGATGCACGGCTGGCCGCGCTTTGTCGCCTCGATGCTCGCCGTGACGGGCACGCGCATCGGCGCGATCGCCCAGCTCAAGTTCGGGGGGATCGAGGGCGGCGCCGCCGTGCTGATCACAAAAGGCAAGATGCAGCGGTTCCCCATGACCGAGCAGCTCAAGGAAGCCCTGGAACTCGGCAACTACGAGACGGAGTACCTGCACGGCACCACGCCGACGATGGTCACGGGCCACTTCTCTTCGCGGGAGATGCCCCGGGCGTGCAAGAAGGCAGGTGTGCCGCGCTTCTCGGCCCATGGCTTCCGGCGCGCCGCGGTCGACGCCCTGCAGCGAGCGGGGGTCGACATCAAGACGGCCGCCGACCTGCTGGGCCACTCGCCGGAAGTGATGCTCAAGTACTACCGCGAGGCCTCGCGGGAGGATCTCACCGCTGCAGCCGAGAAGCTGGGGCAGTTGATGGCGCCGGAGGGGAGCCGGGACGACGACGAAGCCCGAAAAGCTCCCGCTGTGATCCAGACGGCCGTCACGACGACGTCCGAGCCCCCGCCCCCGCCGAGCGACTCCCCCGAAGCGCCCAAGGGCGAATCGGTTACAGAATCGGCTACAGGCGAGCCCGCCGGATCCCCAAAAAACGAAAGCCCGCAGGGACTTACGTCACCTGCGGGCTTTCGATTTGGTACTCCCAAGGGGAATCGAACCCCTGTTTCCGGCGTGAGAGGCCAGCGTCCTAACCGCTAGACGATGGGAGCAAAGCGGTTGTCGAAAATATGGTTGAGGTGCCAGGACTTGAACCTGGAACCTCCCGCTTCAGAGGCGGGCGTTCTGCCAATTGAACTACACCTCAACGAAGGCTTTTGAATGTCAAAGCGCGACCTGAGACGGGGCTCAGCGGCGCGGGCGCAGTGTATAGATCCGTGTTTTCGGGGTGTCAACCCCGCCGCGCCCGCTCTTCGCGCAACAGCGCCCCCGCGCGCCGCCCCCGACACCCCCTGCCAGACCCCCGCCTGCCCTACCATCCCGCCATGCTGCTCTGGAGAGGCTTCGGGTTCCGCTGGCGCTTCACCTCGCATCGCCTGCCCGTGCTCGGGTCCTGGCTCGAGGACGCACCCGCGCGCCACCGCTTCTCGCTGCGCATCGGCGCCTTCCCCGCCGACACCGCCCACGCCACCGCCCACGGCGTGCACATCGAAGACCCCTCCATCCTCCTCCTTGAGCGTGGCCGCACCGAGCTCGCTGTCTCGGGGCACATCTCCTGGCCCGCCACCGCTGTCAGGGATCTGCCCGCACCCCAGCCGCCCCCGGGCCACGACCTGGTCGCCGTGCTCGACGGCTTTCAACTCCAAGCCCAGACCAGCCCCGCCGGCTGGCACTTCGGCGGCCTCGGTCTCGCCGTGCAGATCACCGAACCCGCGCCGAGCGCCGAGCCGACCCCCATCCTGCGAGTCTCCGCCCAGCTCCGCCCCGCCGAGTCCCCCCACCCCGGACACTTCGGCCTCGCGCCGTGGACCTGGAACGAACCCGCCACCCACGCCGTCACCGTCGGCTGGGCGCTGCTCGCCGTCCCCCACGGGCGCTCGCGCACCCTCACCAGCGAGTCCGCCGCATCCCACACCCTGTGCCATCGGCAGACCGCCTGGGATCCCTCAGACCCCGCACCCCAACGCTCCGAGACCGCGCTCCTGTCTGGCTTCGACTTCGCGCTCGACACGCCCCCGTACCTGCGCCAGCGCTCCGGCTACCTGCGCAACCTCAACGGGCGCTACCTCCGCGCCCTGCACGCAGGCATCGACCGCCGCAGCGGCAACGACGCCCCCGACATCGTGCTCGCCAACGATCCCCACCCGATCATCCGCGCCGGCGCGCTCCTCCTCCAGTACCTCGTCCTCATCCTCTCCCTCGCCGTCCTGGCCCTCGTGCCGGGCTACAGGCTGCTCGCCGGCGTCGTGCTCCTCGCCCTCGCCCTCGCCACCAGGGCGTGGCCCTCCATCTGGACCCAGGCTCCCGCGGTCCCGTTCTCAGTGACCACCGAACTGCGCTGCGTTGTGCTCGACACCCCATCCCGCGCGATTCGCGTGCACCACCGGCACGTCCCCGACGACGACGCCACCAGCCTCAGCCCTCCATAGCCGCGAGCTCGTCGAGCCACTCCTTCAAGAAGTCGGTGCTCGCACTCATCCCGCAAGCCTATCCCTGCGCGCCTACAGGAAGCCCCAGGGCTGGTCCGTAGCCCAGGGCGGGTTGAGGTAGATGGCGACGGCCAACCCCGCCGCCAGCGCCGTCACCAGCATGGCGCCCACCGCCGACGCGACTCCCACGACCGGCGAGCTGCTCCGGGACATCGCATGCCCCACGCCTGTCATGCCGACGAGACCGACCAGCCATCCCGCCGCCGGGAGCATGGCGAGCGACATCATCACCATCTCGCTCTGCCCGAACATCGGGCCCACCAGCGACAGCACCCCGCAGAGCATCGCGAACACGCCCGGCCCCACCACAGCGGTCGCCGCGATGCCCAGGCTCTGCTTCATCGTCACCTGCGAGCCCGGCCCCGACGGCTGCAGCGCGTTCGCCGCCCCGATGAACAAACACAGCGGCACCACCAGCGCCAACCCCTGCAGGCCGCCCAGCACGAAGCGCTCGAACGCACCGGAGTCCGCGAGCAGCATCCCCGAGCCCGCCCAGCCCACGCCAACCAGCCCGAGCACCGCCACAAACACGGTCTCCATCAACGGAATGCGCCCCTTGCCCGCCTGCGTCAACGCCCGCTTCGGGGCCCGCAGACAGTCCAGCAAGTGGTCACCAGGAGTGCTCTTCTTTACCTTCGCCATCGGGGCGAGAGCCTACACCGCGCACTTTCCTGGCGGATCGCCAGCGCCGGTTTCGTCCCCACCCCATGGACGACGACCCAACCCCTCATCCAGTACGATGCACAGAGCCAGAGGTCGGCGCCCGCGCCGCCTTGTTGGACGTGGGGAGGGGACCGCAGCCAGTGTCGAGTCATGAGCGAGCCGGGGCCTTCGTTCGCGCGTATCGCGACGGGGACGACCGCGCCTTGCACCAGCTCGTGGACCTGCTCCGCCCCATCCTGCTGCGCCAGGCGTTCGTGGTCCTGCGCGACGAGCCCGCCGGCGAGGACGTCTTCGTCGAGGTCATGAGCGAGCTGCTCGGCCGCCTGCCCGACCTGCGCGACCCCGACGCCGTCATCGGCTACGCCCGGCGCATGGCCCGCACCCGCGCCATCGACACCCTGCGCCGCCGCGAGTACCGCGACTCCCGCTTCGCCCTGCGCGGCACGTCCGACCTCGGCGCCCGCGAGCCCGAGCGCCGCACCGCCCCCATCGAGCGCCTCGCCGGCGGCACCTCGCCCGAGCTGCACGCACTGCGCTCCGAGCGAATCCTGCGCATCCGCGCCTTCATCGACGATCTCTCGGAGCCTGGGCGCACCCTCGTGCACGCTGTGTTCGTGGAGGGCAACAGCCTCGCGTCCGCCGCGAAGGACCTCGACGTCTCGGAGTCCACCGCCCGCCGCGCGCTGCGCCAGGCCCGGGCACTGCTCGCCGCGCGCATCTCCGGCTACGAGACCCACCCCGGGGCCGAGGTGGTGGCATGAGCCTCACCCCGCGGATCCTGGACCTGCTCGGCCGCTACCCCGATGAGCTCACCGACGCCGAGCTCAGCGAGCTACGCGACGCCGCCGCGCAGGACCCCACCCTCGACGCGACGCTGTCCGAGCTGCTGGAGATCGACTCCGCCATCGCCGGCATCCCCGAGCCGCCCACCGAGCTCTCGCCCGACGCCCAGCGCCGCCTGGATCTCGCCGTGCGCACCACCCGCGCCTGGGGCTCGTCGCCCGCCGCGCCGCTCGAAGCCCACCACAACAACGTCGTGAGTCTCTTCGCCCGGCGGCCCGTCCAGCTCGCCCTTGCGGCCCTGCTGGTCATCGGTGTGGGCTTCCTCAGCGCGAGGTTCATCGAGCCACCCGACCCCTACAACGGCACCAAGGGCGATGACGACAGCGCGGCGGCGGTGGAGGGCCAGCTCATCCTGCAGCCTCCGGGCGAGGCGCGACTGCAGGACGACAGCGAGCAGCCCATCGACGCGCCCATCTACCTGTCCGTGCGCCTCGAGGACCCTGGATTCCTCGCGCTCATCGAGGTGCAGGGCGACGTCAGCGCGGTCGTGTGGCCGCTGCCAGGCGCCGTGTGGACCGGGGTCGTCGGGGTGAACCTGCTCCAGCCGCCCGGCGCGTCCGCGGACTACCGACCGGCGTCGCCGGGAGCCGCCACCTACCTGCTCATCGGCAGCGAAGACCCGCTCATCGTCCCATCCCGCCGCATCAGCGAAGATGCGTTCTTCGAGTCCAACCCCGATGCCCTGCTGCTCGACCGTCGCCGGATCGTGTGGACCGCCCCCGACCCGGAGAGCCCATGATCGCGCGCCTCGCCGTCCTCCTCGCTCTGCTCCCCGCCCTCGCATTTGCTCAAGGTGTGTTCGGGGACCTCGAGAAGGATGCGCCGAAGGCCGACGTCCGCCGCGCCTTCGTCATCGGCATCAACGAGTACGACGACCCCGAGCTGGGTCCTCTCAAGTACGCCCAGCGCGACGCCGAGCGGCTCGCTGAGGTCCTGCGCGACCCCATGCGCGGCGGCTTCAACTCCGTCGAGCTGGTCACCACCGGCGATCTCAGCGCCCGGGGCCTCGTCTCGCGCCTGACCGCCTGGGCGGAGACCTTGGGTCCCGAGGACCTCGCGTTTGTCTACTTCTCCGGCCACGGCACCCGCAGCCTGGATGAGCGCAACCGCTCCCGCGTCTACCTCGCCACCACGAGCACGAAGAAGAGCAGCCCCGAGTCCACCGCCATTCCCCTGCAGGCCATGCAGGAGTTCATGGAGACCCTGCCCACCACGCGCCGGGTCATCGTCGTGGACGCGTGCTTCACCGGTCAGGGCAAGGTCGCCGCGGCCACGGCCGACGCGGTGAGCAAGGCGCTGGTCGATGAAGTGATGCCCTACGCCGACAAGGTCGCCGAGAAGGAGGCGCAGCTCTTCGCGACCACCTACGGCCGCCCGGCGCTCGAGTTGGCGCAGCTGGAGCACGGCGTCTACACGCACTTCTTCATCGACGCGCTCGGCTCGGGCAGCTCGGCGGCCGACATCAACCAAGACGGCGTCATCTCCGTCTCAGAAGCCCACGACTACGCTCGCGACGGCACGATGTCCACGACGGTGGACGTCCAGATCCCCATGGCCTTCTACAAGATCGTCGGCAACGAAGAGCTCTTCCTGTCCGGCGATCCGTCCGCGCGCTCCGACGCCCGGCTCGCGCTCATCACGTCGTACGCCGGCCCCCAGGAGGGCATGGTCCTGGTCATCGATGGCGAGGAGAAGGGCGCGTTCCCCCGCACGGTGGCCATCGAGCCGGGCAAGCACACCGTCGCGTTCAAGAACCACAAGGGCCAGCTCATCGAGAACGGCCGGATGAACTTCCGCAACGGGGTGTCGTACGACGTCAGCAAGATCCGGCGCAACCTCAACGGCGGCAAGCACATGGTGTCGGTGGGTTA
>Ga0222662_1000779_pt1 | contig 20900 bp, 19 predicted proteins | sample AntAcemetagen600_FD_179821 | JGI IMG/M metagenome (GOLD analysis project Ga0222662, IMG submission 179821) | Saline water microbial communities from Ace Lake, Antarctica - #600 | ecosystem: Environmental > Aquatic > Non-marine Saline and Alkaline > Saline | place: Antarctica: Ace Lake...
CTCACAATCAAGGCGCAACTTTTGCCTCAAGAATCGTGGGCTGGAATCAAGCAACGGGCACAACATAAAATCAGCTTCGCATACCAGCTAGTCGCAAATCACACCGTCAAATGAAAAAGCCGTGGCGACGCCATGAAGATCGACAGCTACTTTCGTCATCTCAAAGACGGCGCGCAGTCCGGTCGCTACGATAGCATGTCGCACCCCGACGTGATCCGCACCTATGGCGTCGTTGATTACTTCGATCCATCGCAGCACGAAGAAGTGATCCGCGATTTCCTCCAAGCCGTGGTCGACGAAGACATGTGCATCGAGGTCAACACCAGCGGCTTGACCAAAGGCGATTTCGAAGTGCATCCCGATCCGCTGATTCTAGATTGGGCAAGCGAGATGGGCGTCAAGCTGACCATCGGTTCCGATTCGCACCGCCCCGGTTCGGTTGGGCAGTTTTTCGACATCATCCAACCCATGCTACGCGATAAGGGGTTTAAAGACCTGCACTACTTCCGAGGCCGTCAACGTCAGCGGATTGACATGCCTGGAGAGCGATAGTCGTAAGTGGCGTGCTCGCTCGTGAGCGCCTCTGATCCCTTGTGCGCCTGCATTTCGTAGCCACGTTTTTATGCTAACAGCTCCGCGATCATCTTTGCCGCTGCATCATACGCACCCGCCGCTGCCTTCGGTTCGATCGTGCTGTCCGCTTCCGGTTTGCAGAACTGGCTTTCCAGTTCGTGTAGCGAAAGCCCTAAACTATTGCTGGCGGTGCGTAAGGCCGCGCCCAGCGCGACGGATCCGCTCACGGCGAGGCGTTGCACTTTAGCTTGAAAGACATCGGCTACGACTTGCGCAATGGCGTCGTTTTTCGATGCGCCCCCTGTTAGATAAATGACTTCGGGCTGTAGTTGCATCCAATCGGTACGCAGCTTCATGTTGACGAATTGACCTTCCACGCAGGCGCGAATAGCGTCGTCGGCGGCCTTCCAATTCTCGAAGGCTTCGCTCCCGTTGAGGAGTGGTGCCTCAAGATCGACACGGGGGCTGATTTCGGGGCGGAAGAAGGGTACCATTACATTGCCGTTGTTGCCGACAGGTGTCTTGTCGAAGGCGGTGGTGAATTGATCCCAGTCGTAGCCGAACTTGTTCTTAACTTCCTCGCGGGCAAGGGAGCCGTTGACGAAGCACTGCAACGACATCGAGCCACTACTTGGATTGCCGAAGACGTGTCCGCAGCCTTTGGGGTCGGCCACCACGCCGGGCATGGCGGCGAAGAATGTGTCGGAGGTGCCGAGCGAGACCACGAGTTTGCCTGGCTGGCTGGCTCCCATGCCGACAAGGCTGCTGGGGTTGTCGCCAGTAAAGACAGTGATCGGCGTATTTGCGGCAAAGCCGTATTTTCTAACAAAGTAATCAGAAATACTGCCTGCTGTGGTGGCTCCTTTGGCTGCTCCGGGGAGGCGTTTCTTGAGATCGGGTGCAGTTGCTTCGAGTAGCTCGGTGTCCCAGTCCCATGTTTGAATGTTGAGTAAATTCATGCCCGCGCCGTCGCCGGTGTCGATGGGGGCATCGGCCCCGCAGAGCACGGAGCAAAGAAAAGAACTGACCAAGTGAATGTGTGCGGTCTGCGCGTAGCCCTCCGAGTCGTTTTTATTGAAGCGGCGAATCTGTGGTCCTGTAAAACGCTCGATTGCGATCGAACCAGATTTAGCACAAACGACTTCATCGCCACCGACGGCGGCAGCGATCTCGCGGCATTCTTCACCGGTAGATGTATCCATCCAAATGGGTGATGTTTTCCTAGAAAAACATTCACCGATCTGGAGTGAAAGTGGAAGTGAGGGGGAAAGTGAGCCTACAATATCTAACCACTTTGAGTTAAGATAGACCGAGCCGTGCTGTTGGCCTGCACCGGAGATGGCTGCGATTTTTGAGAGGTCGCACTGTGTCTTTAAGCCCTGGAGTAAGAGTTCCAAGGCATCGAGCCACATGCGTGGATCGCTGTGTACTTCGCCCTCAGCCCCGCCGGGGATGAAGCCAGAAGGCGCCTTATATTGTGGCAAGCGTTCGCCGAAGTTGACGGACGTTTCCGCGACGATGGATTGGCTGTTCGTATCAATGACGATGGCGGAGCAGCTTTGAGTGGAGGAATCGAGACCGAGAGCGTAGGGCATATTATTGGTGTCTTAATTTTAAACTTAATCCTAATTTCACTCTCTCCTGTGCGAATGAACGATTAGGATTAAGAGTAAGATTACGACAAATAAAGCTTAGAGAAACTCATTGATCAGGTTCTCAAGCATTTCCTGGCGACCGCTGGCCAAGTTTGGCTCGCCGTTGTTTAGGGCATACTTTTCGAGTTCTTCGAAACCGACTTCGCCGGCTTCGACCTTTGCGCCGATGTCTTTGTCGAAGCTGCCGTAGCGGGCGTCGACGAAGTCCCTTAGGCGGCCATCGTTGCGAATCGCGCTGGCGACTTTGAGGCCACGGGCGAAGGCATCCATGCCGCCGATGTGGGCGTGCATGAGGTCGATCGGCTCGTGAGATTCGCGGCGGCGTTTGGCATCGAAGTTGAGGCCACCTGTGGTGAGGCCGCCCATTTCGAGCACGACCAGCATAACTTGTGTGGTCAGGTAAATGTCGGTCGGGAACTGATCGGTGTCCCAGCCGATGAGCTCGTCGCCACGGTTGGCGTCGATACTACCGAGCATGTTTGAGTTGGTGCAGACGGTCAGCTCGTGCTCCATGGTGTGACCGGCCAAGGTAGCGTGGTTGGTCTCGATGTTGAGCTTGAAGCGATCCATCAGACCGTATTCGCGGAGGAAGTTTAGGCAAGCTGCGGAGTCCGAATCATACTGGTGGGTGGAGGGCTCGCGTGGTTTAGGCTCGATATAGAAGGGGCCGTCGAAGCCGATCTTGTCTGCATGGGCGATCGCCATGTGGAGGAAGGCTGCGAGGTGGTCGAGCTCACGCTTCATGTTGGTGTTGAGCAGGGTGGAGTAGCCTTCGCGGCCGCCCCAGAATGTGTAGCCGAGGCCGTCGAGTTCTTTCGTGCATTCGAGTGCTTTTTTCACCTGCGCAGCGGCGTAGGCGTAGACGTTGGCGTCGGGCGAAGTCGCGCCGCCTTGCGAGTAGCGAGGGTGCGAGAAGAGGCAAGCGGTGCCCCAGAGCAGTTTGACGCCGGTTTCTTGTTGCTTGGCTTTGAGCTTGGCGACGACGGCGTCGAGTGCGGCGTTGGAGGCGGCGAGGTCGTTCAGTTCGGGAGCGATGTCGCGGTCGTGAAAGCAGTAAAAGTCGATGCCGATCTTTTCGAGAAACTCAAAAAACACGTCCACGCGGGCGACGGCGTTTTCGACCGAGTTGGAGGCATCATCCCAAGGCATCTGTGCGGTGCCTGCGCCGAAAGGGTCGGCTAGCTCATTACGCATGACGTGCCAGTAGGGCGCGGCGAAGCGCAAGTGGTCTTTCATCGACTTGCCGTCGACCAGCTCGTTCGGGTTGTAGTGCTTGAAAGCTAGTGAATTTTTGGATGAGGTGCCCTCAAATTGGATTTTTTCGCAGTCGAAATATTGCATGGTGTGTGGCGGCGCGAAGCGCCGAGTTGGATGGTTGAGTGGTTGGGTGGGTATTTGTAGCGCAGGCATCTTGCCTGAGCGATGAGGTGAATAAACACAGGCAGGATGCCTGTGCTACATTGACTATATTAACAGAGCTGATTCGCTCGAGAAACCGCAAAATGCGATTATATTCTGTTGATTTGCGCCAAATATGTGTATTGGCTGTTATGCGATGAGCCAGCAGATTGCGATTGTGATGACGGAGGTGTTTTTACGCCGACTGACCCCTGCTCTGATGCCCTTTGTTCGGCGGCAGCAGGACTTTCGTATTGTCAGCATTCACCGCCCGATTGATGAATTGCTTGAGTTGCTCCGTGATCTGAAACCCGATGGCTTGATTACTGAATGGCTACCGGAAGTGACGGAGGCATTGCTCAAGCTGGGGCTGCCCACAGTGATTGCAGATACGGATTTCAGCTACCCGGGAGTGGTCAGTATCGACGTCGATGACCGTGCGGTGGGTGCCGCCGCGGCAGAGGCTTTTCAGCAAGCGGGCTTTCGGCATTTCGCCTGTATGGGAAATGGAACGCCCTACTCAGGGCAGCGTATAGACGGCTTTCTGCAGGCCGTAGATGCCACTGTGTCAGTGCATACGGAAACTGCTTTTGGTGATGCGCGCTACAGCGAGCATTTTGCCGCGCCCAGCGCGCAACTGAGAGATTGGCTGGCGTCATTGCCGAAGCCGATCGGCGTTTTCGCGGTGCATGATCCCTTGGGGCGATTCTTGAGTAGTACCTGTCAGCAGTTAGGCATCACTGTGCCAGAGCAGGTCGCGGTGATCGGCGCGAATAACGATGAGTTGGTCTGCGGGCTGAGCCATCCAATGCTCTCTAGTGTAGCGATCCCCTGGGATGCGATTGGCGCTCTGGTCGGTGAGTGGATGCAGGCTTTGTTGGCCAAAGGCAGGCCTCCAGAGAAGCCGATTTTAGTGCAGCCGGGAGGTGTTATCATGCGGCACTCGGCCAATCACTTGGCGGTGGAGGATCCGCAACTTCGCCGCGCGATGTCGTATCTGTCCGAGCGTGCGCAAGATTCAATCAGCGTGGGGCAAATGTGCGATGAGTTGCGTGTCGCGCGCCGAAGTTTGGAGCGAAAGTTTAAAGAGTTTTACCAGTGCACGCCTTGGGAGATGCTTTGCCGCTTGCGCGTGGCGCGAGCGAAGCAATTGCTGGTGCAGACTAATCACCCGATTAGCATGATTTCCGAGCTCTGCGGCTTCAACGATGCCGAGCGCATGGCAGTTGTCTTTAAACGATTGACTGGTCAGGCGCCGTCGAGTTTCCGTAAGAGTCGAAAGTAGTTTCTTAGGTTGGAGTCCCGCCTTTAGGCGGTCGCGTATCAAAAAACCTACAAACGCAGCCGCCTAAAGGCGGGACTCCAACCCGCTCAGATACCTACTCTGGCACCTTGACGTCGTAAATGTAGCCGACGCCGTGCACGGTGCGGAAGGCGTCGAGCGTCAAGTCGTGGCGTTTGTAGAGTTCGCGGATCTTGACGATGTACTGGTCGAGCGAGCGGCTGCGCACATCGGCGTGGATGCCCCAGACCGAGTGGATTAAATTCTTGCGTGTGAGCACAGCGTTCGGGTGGCTGGCGAGGTAGGCGAAGATGCCCAACTCTTTACGTCCGATGCTTTCGACTTCGCCGTCGGAGAAGGTCACTTCTAGGCGCTGTGGATTCACTTCTGCGCCACAAAATTCAAACGGTTCATCGGTGGTCGATGTGTTTTGTGTAATGTTGCTGTCGTGTGCGGTTTCGGCGCGGCGTAGGACGGCGTTGATACGTGCGATTAATTCAGGGAAACCAAAAGGTTTGGTGATGTAGTCGTCGCCGCCCATTTCGAGTGCCTTTACTTTTTTGACTTCGTCGTTCTCGCCGGTGAGGAAGATGACGGGCGTCTCGTTGCCACTTTTGCGCAGGTCGGTCATCAGGTTGAAGCCCGTGTCGTCGGGCAGATGCACGTCGAGCAAGATGAGATTGGCGAAATTGCTTTTCAGGAACCGCTCTACATGACTGGCTTCGTGGCAGATCTGGCTCTGCATTCCGGCGACTTCGAGCTGCGTCGCGATGAGTGTGGCGAGGTCTTTATCATCTTCTGCGATAATGACGAGTGGCTTTGGGGTTTGGTTCATCTTATTCGGAGAGTTCTACGAGGTCAGCGAGGACTTCGCTGGCATGCGCCTCTGGTTTTACTTTGTGATAGGCTTTGTGAATGATTCCGTCCGTCCCGATGAGGAACGACATGCGGTGGATGCCGTCATAGACTTTACCCATAAATTTCTTCTCGCCGTAAACGCCGTAGGCATTGGCCAGTTCGAGGTCGGTGTCGGCGATCAGAGGGAAGGGGAGACTGTATTTTTCCTGAAACTTGGCGTGCGAGCTGTCGTCGTCCTTGCTCACACCGACTACCTTCAGCCCTGCTTGGGCGAATTCGCCCCAAACGTCGCGAATCGCGCAGGCCTCTTTCGTGCAGCCGGGAGTGTCGTCTTTCGGGTAGAAATAGAGTAGGCAGGGTTGCGCGAGACTCTCCTGCGAATGCACTACACCGTCTTCCGTGAATTGGAACTCAGGTGCTTTTTGTCCGGCTTCGAGTGGTGTTGGTTTGCCCATGTTTGTGTAAAAAAGATGTCTTAGATATGTAAAAAGTAGCTGCTTACATGCCATTTACAAATACTTATTTTTTATGCTCAAAGTTGAAAGACCTTTGGTTTTGTAAAATTTAATCTTGTGCCGCAACCGTCCTGCCACAGCTTTTGCGCCCATGGAAAACATGCCATTACTCATGCTCGGCCTGCCCAAGGGCAGTCTTCAAGACGCCACGATTAAGCTTTTTGGTAAGGCGGGCTTCAATATTTCAGTGAATTCTCGCTCCTACCGTCCGTCGATTGACGACGAGGAGTTGGACGGCCGCTTCGTGCGCGCCCAAGAGGTGAGCCGCTATGTCGAGCATGGCTACTTCGACTGCGGCCTTACTGGTCAAGACTGGGTGCTTGAAAACGCCTCCGACGTGGTCGAGGTCTGCGATCTCGTTTACAGTCGTGCTTCCAACAAGCGTTCCAAGTGGGTGATCGCCGTGCCCGAAGACTCCACCGTGCAGAGTGTGAAGGATCTCGAAGGCAAGCGCATTGCGACTGAGGTGGTCAACATCACTAGCCAGTATCTCAAGGACAACGGCGTCAACGCCGAGGTTGAGTTCTCCTGGGGCGCGACCGAGGTCAAGGTGCCCGACCTAGTCGACGCTATTGTCGATCTCACTGAAACGGGCAATTCGATCCGCGCGAACAAGCTCCGTATCGTCGATACGCTCCTTTATACCAACACCGTTTTAATCGCCAACAAGGCCTCGTGGGAAATCCCCGAGAAGCGCAAGAAGATCGAGAACATCGCCTTGCTGCTTCAGTCTGCGCTCGAAGCCAACAGCAAAGTCGGCCTCAAGCTCAACATTGAGAAGTCCAAGCTCGATAGCATCCTCGCCGATTTGCCTGCACTGCGCAACCCGACGATCAACCGCCTGACCGACGAGTCATGGGTCGCCATCGATACGATCTTGGACGAAAAAGTCGTCCGCGAAATCATCCCCGAGCTGAAACAACGTGGTGCCGAAGGCATCATCGAGTATCCGCTCAACAAGGTGGTTTTTTAGTGGCGACCGGCCACGAGGCGTCGTCATCTTTATATTCCGTAGCGGAAGCGGGAACCGCTTTCGAATCGAGTCGCTTGAGGGCTCCATGCCATTCTTGCGTTCCGTTCGAACTCCCCTACGCTCTACTAGCTCCGAGGACAGGCGAGTTCCTCGTTCTGCTACTTTCGAAACCGCCACAATGCTAATTTCCGATGAGCCAATCGAAACCCCACCCGCGTAAAGTCCGTATCGCCCTGATCCAAGGCCGTGAGCAGGGGAGCCCCGCCGCCGATCTGGATTACACCATCGCACGCATCCGCGAGGCCGCTGCCTCTGGTGCGCAGATCGTCTGCACTCAAGAGCTTTTCAACACACCTTACTTCTGCCGCACGCAGGATACGTCGCTCTTCGATCTGGCCGAGCCGATCCCAGGTGCCACCACCGAGGCGCTCGAAGCGGTCGCTGCCGAGCTCGGCGTCGTCATCATCGCCGCTCTCTTTGAGCGTCGCGCCTCAGGCGTGTATCACAACACCGCCGCCGTGATCGATGCCGACGGCCGCTACCTAGGCAAATATCGCAAGATGCACATTCCGCAAGATCCCGGCTTTGAGGAGAAGTTCTACTTCACCCCCGGCGACCTCGGTTACAAGGTCTGGGACACTAAGTTTGGCAAAATCTCCGTCCTCATTTGCTGGGATCAGTGGTATCCCGAAGCCGCCCGCCTCGCCGCCCTCGCAGGTGCCGAAATTATTTTTTACCCGACCGCCATCGGTTGGCTCCCCGAGGAAAAATCCGAACTCGGTGAGGCCCAACACACCGCATGGGAGACCGTTCAACGCGGCCACGCCGTGGCCAACGGCTGCTACGTCGCCGCCGTCAACCGCACCGGCACCGAGGGCGACACCGAATTCTGGGGGCAAAGCTTCGTCGCCGATTTCTACGGCCAAATCGTCGAACGCGCCCCCGTCGCCGAAGAGCACATCCTAATCGCCGACTGCGACCTCAAAGCCCTCGAAGACATGCGTCGCATCTGGCCATTCTTCCGCGACCGCCGCATCGATACCTACGCTGGCGTGACGAAGCGCATGATTGACGAGTAGCGCTTCGCTCGAACGTCGAACGTCCAAGGTCGAACACCGAACATTGAACGTCGAACACCGAAGGTCGAATTTTGGCCGGGAACGCTGAGCTCCAGCTCGGCACCAACGTCAGAGTTAGCATTCAAAGTTCGATGTTGAGCGTTCGATGTTCGACGTTCATATTCCCCCTCCCATGCCACGCCTCCAAACTCCCAAAGAACTCGGCTACCGCTTTCCCGCCGAATGGGAGCCACAAGCCGCCATCTGGTTCGCTTGGCCAGTGCCAAGACCTGACCGCCGTAGCCTTAGCCTAGGGGGTGGCGAAGGTGGAACCCTCTGGCCAGACTGCTTCGACCGCGTCCGCGTGCAGCTCGCCGCCCTCTACGTGCTCGCCGCCCGCTACCAAACCGTCCGCGTGCTCTGCGCCGCCGAGGAGCAGCCGATCCTCCGCAAGCTGATGGCACCTCACGGCGACACCGCCGCCGTCGAGCTCTACGACTACCAGACTGACGACGTCTGGATACGTGACTTCGGCCCACTCTTTTTGATTCACGACCGTCGGCGCGAACTCTGCATCGCCGACTGGCGCTACAACGCCTGGGGCAACAAATTCCCCGACCAACAAAAAGACGACCGCGCCTCCGCCTGGATCGCCGATCAGCTCGGCATCCGCCGTTTCGCTTTCGACCAAGTGCTCGAAGGCGGCGCCGTCGAAAGTAACGGTGCCGGTCACATTCTGACGACCGAAGTCGTCGTGCTCAACCCCAGCCGCAACGGCGAGACCACCACGTCTCGAGTCGAACGCCAGCTCACCTCCGGCCTCGGATCGAATAAAGTGCTCTGGCTCCACGATGGCCTCGTCGGCGACGATACCGACGGCCATATCGATAACCTCGCTCGCTTCTTTAAAGCCGACGGCATCCTCATCGCCGAAGTCACCGACCTCGATGACGCCAACTATGCCGCGCTCGCCGAAAATACCCGCCGCCTGCAAGACTTCCGCACCCCGCACGGCGAGCCCTTCGCGTCCGTGCAACTCCCGCTGCCCGATCCCATCACCCACAAGGGCGCAACCCTCGCCGCCAGCTACTTAAACTTCGTCGTGCTCAATGGAGCCGTCCTCGTGCCGACTTACGACCAGCCGAAAAACGACGCCGCCGCGCTCGAAATAATCGGCGACTGTTTCCCCACCCGAGAGATCGTCGGCGTCGACTGCACCGACCTCATCAAAGAAGGCGGCGCCCTCCACTGCATGACCCAGCATCAGCCGTTTGTTTAAGTCTTACTCATAACTTGTCGCGGCGTATTAACAAGAAGCCGGATCTTATTCTTAATCCTAATCCCCGACGATAAGAGATTAAGTAGTGTCTGAGTTTACTCAGGCCTGCCGAGAATCAGCCACTGCCTGAATGGGAAAAGGTAGCGGCGACTGTCCCAGTCGCCAAACGTCAGCCCGTAGAGTAAGAGCTTGTCATTGCCTCCCTAGCCCATTCAAACGCGCGAACTGCGTGGCTTATTGGAAGCGGCGTTACCATAAGGTTAGCTTTAAATACCTTCTCCTGTGCTCAAGCTTAGTCTTTCCGGTTGTAAAGCGTTTGTTAATCGAATTAGTATCTCTGATAGTTCTATAAACAAAACTTATCATGAAGACTCCGATCAAGCCTGCCTTGTTTCTAGTTTTGGCGGTTCTTGCGGGTGCCGCTATTTTCTGGAATCGTTCTGTAAACAATGAGTCAAGTATGGAGCGGGTGTCCGCTCCGCTTGCTGAAAAAGCCGATACGGCTCAGGGGACTCGACCCGAACAGAGCATTCTGCGAAGTGCTGAACTGTTGTCCGCTCGCCCGCTGGAGTCTGCTGGAGGTGCCGCTGCTGAACCGCTCACCGAGTTGACTTCAATGAAGGGCGCAGAAAGTTTGCCGCAGACCGAGCAAGCGTCTTTATGGACAGCTTTTAGTGAAGCACGTCGTGAGATTCGTCCTTTGACCGATCACCAACGCACCATGCCAGAAAACGAGGGCGCAGGATTTTTAGCGTCCAATCCGAGCCAGAAGATCCGTGTGCGTTTTTTAGATGATGGCGTGCGCTTACTCTCTGCTTATCCGAACCGAGATTGGGAAGGTGTGCTTTCATTGGGCGTGGGCTACGGTGCGCGTGAAATTCGCCAAAAAGGCACCCAGTTGGAGTATGTGCACGACGACATCGTGGAGTATTATCACAATCGCCGAGACGGCATCGAGCATGGCTATATTATCGAGCAGCCCACTGCGGATGTTTCGACTGCAAACGGTACGCTCGTGATTCCGATTCAAGTTGCGGGTCTCACCGTTGAACCTCTCGCCGAGCGCACCGAAGGCAGTCACGATTTACAATTCGTCAATAAGGAGGGCGAAGCGGTACTTTCGTATTCGGATCTAAAAGTTTGGGATGCCGATGGCCATAATCTCTTGGCTTCTATGTCGCTCACAAGCGATGGATTAGTCATCGAAGTGGCTGCTGCGGATGCCCGCTATCCGATCGTGATTGATCCACTGATCGCCTCGCTGGAACAGAAGCTCGGCCTAGAGGTGACAGGCACAGAAAATGACAACTTTGGTTGGTCGGTGAGCGTATCGGGTGACACGGCCCTAATCGGTGCGCAAGGGGATGACGATGAAGGTACAGAATCCGGCAGTGCGTATGTGTTTGTTCGCAGTGGTGTGAACTGGACACAACAGCAGAAACTCGCCGCCGCCGACGCCTCCGCCGATGACCGATTTGGCTTTTCTGTGAGCGTGTCGGGTAACACGGCCCTGATTGGTGCATTTAGGGATGACGATGCGGGGACTGATTCCGGCAGTGCGTATGTGTTTGTACGCACTGGTTCGAGTTGGACACAAAAGCAGAAACTAACCGCCATTGACGCCGCAGGCGGTGATTGGTTTGGCTATTCTGTGAGCGTGTCGGGTGACACGGCCCTGATAGGTGCGAATTTAGATGACGATGCGGGTTCTAAATCCGGTAGTGCGTATGTGTTTGTAACTAGTGGTGTGAACTGGACACAGGAGCAGAAACTGACCGCCACCGACGCCGCAGGAGGTGACAACTTTGGCCGTGCTGTGAGCGTGTTGGGTGACACGGCCCTGATCGGTGCGTATGGAGATAACGATGCGGGTTCTAATTCCGGCAGTGCCTATGTGTTTGTCCGTAGTGGTGTGATCTGGGCACAGGAGCAGAAACTGACCGCCAGCGACGCCTCAGGCGGTGACAACTTTGGTTGGTCGGTGAGCGTGTCGGGTGACACGGCTTTGATCAGTGCATATGGAGATAACCATGCAGGTTCATATTCTGGCAGTGCCTATGTGTTTGTCCGTAGTGGTGTGATCTGGGCACAGGAGCAGAAACTGACCGCCAGCGACGCTGCAGGAGTTGATCTCTTTGGCTATTCTGTGAGCGTTTCGGGTGACGCGGTCTTGATCGGTGCGTATGGAGATAAGGATGCGGGTACTTCATCCGGCAGTGCGTACGTATTTGTTCGAAGTGCGGCAGTTTGGAGTGAAGAACAGAAACTAACTGCGGGTGATGGCGCAGAAGGTGATAACTTTGGCCGTTCTGTCAGTTTAGATGGAGATACGGTTCTGATTGGGGCTCCTTTAGACGATGATTCTGGGGCGAATAACGGCAGTGCGTATGTGTTCGTGCAAAATGCCGGAGTCTGGAGCGAAGAGCAAAATATAATTGTTGTGCCAACTTTAGGCGATGAATTTGGGGCAGCTGTGAGTGTTGATGGAAATACGGCGCTGATTGGAGTTCCCGGGGACGATACCAGTAGTTTTGATGGTGGTGCAGTTTATGTATTTGTGCGTGGGGGGAGTGTCTGGGATGAACAACAGATGCTTTTTCCAGATGATGGTCAGCAATTCGATAGATTTGGTTCCGCTGTGAGTTTGTCAGGAGATATCGCTCTAGTGGGTATGCCTAATTATGAGCGAGAGAGTGCCTATCTATTTGAGCGCTCTGGGGATTCATGGAGTCAGAAGCAGAAATTAACACCTAGTAGCGGGGAATTCACTACAGGATTTGGTCAAAGTGTCTGTGTGGATGGGACGACCGCAATTGTCGGTGCTCCAGAGGATAATTTTGGTGGCGGTAGTGCTTATGTTTTTGTCCTCGGTGGCGGCGGCGGAGGAGGAGGTGGTGGAGCCTTTACTTGGGCAGAACAGCAAGTCCTGCAGCCTAGTGACGGTGGTGGTTTCTTTGGCTCGGCTGTCGGTCTCGACGGAAATAATATTTTGGTTGGTGCGCCCTTAGGTGGTAATGATGTGGATTATTTTTCTGGTAATGCTTACGTCTTTGTTCGTAGCGGCTCCACTTGGAGTGAGCAGCAGATACTAACAGCTACTGCTAGCGTAGATTCTTATGATTTTGGCATATCTGTCAGTATTTCTGGAAGTTCTGCTTTAGTCGGAATGCGAGGCGATGACCTGAACGGTTTCGACACTGGAAGTGCTTTTATTTTCACGCGAAGTGGCTTGTTTTGGAGTCCGCAGCAAAAGCTTACTGCGAGTGATGGCATGAGCAGTGATGCATTTGGCCAATCCGTCAGCCTCGTGGGTGATCGTGCTTTGATTGGTGCAAGTGGAGATGAGAGTTCTAGGGGCAGTGCATACCTTTTCTTTAGGACTGGGTCGAGCTGGGCTGAAGAGCAAAAATTATTTGCTAGTAATGGTGCGTCTTCTGATGGATTCGGTAATACCGTGAGCTTATCTGGTAATTTTGCTGTCGTCGGAGCATCTGGATTCGATGGATACGATTCACAGGGGAATTTAGCGGCGGGTCAAGGCGCAGCCTATATCTATAGAGTGCCTTTAGCAGACTTCGTCGTGGGGGATGAAGGCGCGTCAGAAGCTTGGGAGACCGCCAATGGCTTTGATCCGAATGTTGATGGAGATATATCCACCTTGGATAGTGATAACGATGGTGACTTAGATATATTAGAGATTTTCCAAGGAACGGATCGTAATGGCTCAGGTGAGTCTTTTGGTTTTCAACAGGTCGCTGCCACGAGTGGTGTTGACGAAGTCAATGCGCAGTATCGTCGAAGTACGACGCAAACCGCGGTGCAAGTCGTGAGTCTATGGTCTTGTGACCTTGTGAATTGGTATTCTTCCGGTGAGTCGGCGGGGGGTATTACTGTGACGACTACTGAAACCGTCGTTGAGAGCGGCGCTGGCTATGAAGTCATCGAAGCTTCAACCGAAGTCACCTCTGGCGAGTCAGATTGTTTGTTCTATCGCTTGGAACTCGTTCCGGTCGAGTAGTCCTTATCTTTTCAGATTTTCGCTCTTACACAAAACTTATCATGAAGACTCTGACCAAAATCTCTTTGGTTCTTGTGGAACCGATGGAATAAGTTTACGAAGCCATCGGCATCACTTCGCGCTCGATCGCTTGACCGATCACGCGCTCGACCGCTACGCGGCAGAAGCACGTCCTGCAACAGGCCAAGGTATAGAATGGGCTTCTTTCCTGACCTGAGCTTGTCGAAGGTAGAGCCCGTATGTGTAGGCTCATACCAGCTCGGTGACTAGAAACGCAATTACACCTGGCAACGCACCCTCTCAAAGTTTTCGACTTGCCTGTATGTGCTAATATGCTTTTATGCTTTTATGCGAACAACATTGGATATACCGGATGAGACCTTCCGCCGTGCCAAAATTGCGGCAGTGGAGCGGGGCACCACCTTGCGCGAACTGGTCGGGCAAGCTTTGGCCAAGGAGTTGGGGCTTGCGCCACAGGCACCGCGCAAGCGCACGAGGTTTCCACTCTTCAAGTCGAAGCAGCCCGGCAGTTTAACAGCCGATGCCGTGCAGCAAGCCGAACTCGAAAGCGATGAAAGGCAAGATGGCCTCACTCGTTGACGTCAATCTACTGCTCGCGCTTCTGCACGAGCGCCATGCTTTTTCCGCAAAAGCCGTGGCGTGGCTCGACGGGCAATCGGGTAATGGCTCGGTCGCCATTTGCCGTGTCGTGCAAATGGGTGTGCTTCGCATCCTCACCCGCCCCTCGATCATGAAAGGCGACTTGCTTACGCCGTCTGAGTTTTGGCAGGGCTGGTCAGCGCTGATGGCGGATGCGCGTTTTTTCATGGTCTCCGAACCGAGCCAGTTGGAACGTTTTTGGCGCGAGTTGACGGTGTCGCTGCCCCGAGGGCAATGCGCGGAGACAGATGCCTACCTCGCCGCCTTCGCCCAATCTGGCGGCTATCGAATGGCGACTTTTGACAAAGGTTTCCAGCGTTATGCGGAGCTTGATTTGGAGCTGCTGTGATTCGCTCCCTCGTAGCATGATGGCGATAGCCATTGTTCCTGCCGCCCGAGTGAAACGCGACACCGGCTCTCGCCTGCGTTCTACGAATGCGATGTTCTCGTAGCACGATGGCGATAGCCATTGTGTCTGCAGCCCGCGCGAGACGCGACACCGGCTCTCGCCTGCGTTCTACGGATGTGATGTTCTCGTAGCATGATGGCGACAGCCATTGTGAGCGCAGCCTGAGCGAGACGCGACACCGGCTCTCGCCGGCGTTCTACGGATATGCGCGGGAGATTAGGATTAGGAGTAGGAGTAAGATTAAGACTTAGTCTACATCCGCTCCAGAGGCTTGATGCCGAGCAACTCCAAGCCGGTCTTCAACACCGTGCGCGTCCGTGCGCAGAGGATCAAGCGGCGGGCTTTGACGGCTGCATCGTCCACCATGACTTTGTCGGCGTTATAAAAACTGCTGTAGGCGCTGGTCAGCTCATACAAGTAGGTGCAGAGGAAGTGCGGGCGCAGGTCGTTGATTGTCAATTCGAGCGCGGTGATGAAGCCCATCAGTTTGCGGGCGAGCGCCATTTCGGTTTCAGTTTCGATTTGGCTGGCGCCTTCGATCGGGGCCTCGGGATCGACGCCGACCTTGCGGAAGATGCTGTTGATTCGAGCTACTGCGTAGAGGAGGTAGGGCGCGGTGTTGCCCTCGAAGCTGAGCAGGCGATCCCAACTAAAGACGTAGTCTTGCGTGCGGTTACTGGAAAGGTCGGCGTATTTCATCGCGCCCACGCCGACGGACTCGGCGATCTCGCGGCGCTCGGCTTCGTCGAGGTCGGGGTTCTTTTCCGTGACCACGTCGTAGGCTCGGCTGCGCGCTTCGTTCAAAAGTTCTTGCAGTTTGATCGATTCACCAGACTTGGTTTTGAAAGGCTTCTTGTCGGCTCCGAGAATGGTGCCCCAGAAGACGTGGTTCATTTCTGGGAGGGCATATCCCTTGGCCTTGAACCATTTCTCGGTGGTGAGGAAGAGTTGCTGAAAGTGATCCTGCTGGCGGGCGTCGGTCAGGTAGATGATTTCCTCGGCCTTAAACTCTTCCACACGGTAGAGCACGGTGGCGAGATCAGTCGAGGCGTAGTTGCTCGCGCCGTCGCTTTTGCGGATGTTGAAGGGGTAGGGGCGCTCGTTGTGGCGGGCGAATTTCTTGACCTCATCGTGCCAGACGACCAGTGCGCCGTCGCTCTCTTCGGCTAGGCCGACTGCGGTCAATTCGTCGTAGATGCGCTCTACTTTGTCGCGGTAGAAGGATTCGCCGAGGGTGATGTCCACTTCGACGCCCATTTGCACAAAAAGTTCATCAAAGGCGATCTTGGAGATGTCCACGATTTGCTCCCAGAGGGCGGTGTTTTCAGGATCGCCGTTTTGCAGGAGCACGAGCTCGCCCCGGGAGATGTCACGCAGCTCAGGTTGCTCGGTTTCGAGGGCAGAGCCGTCTTTGTAAAGTTGGTCGAGGGTGACGAGGGCATCGTCGCCCAGGTTGGCGAGGTCGATGCCGTCGCGCTTGATCTTCATGATCAGGGTGCCGAAGTTGGTGCCCCAGTCGCCGATATGATTGTCGCGCACGAGTTCAGCCCCGCAGAAATCGAGTAGTCGGGCGATGGCTTGACCGATCACCATGGGGCGGAGGTGCCCGATGTGAGCTTGCTTCGCGGTGTTAGCGCTCGGGTAGTCGATCACGACTTTACGGCCGTTTTTCAGCTCTTTCGCGCCGCTTTGGTAGTCCTCCTTGGTGGAGTAGGCGAGCTGCCAGTCCCAGATGAATTTGGGCGAGAGCTTGAAATTGATAAAGCCAGGGCCCGCGAGGGAGAGCTCGACCCGTTCGGGGTCGAATTGACCAGAGGCTTGCGCGGCCTCGATCAGCTTTTGCCCGAGTGCGCGCGGGTTGGCTTGATTGCGCTTGGCGTAGCCGAGCACCCCGTTGGCCTGGTAGTCGCCGAACTTCGGGTCGGCCGGGCGGATACCCGGATCGAAGTCAGCCCCGAAACCTTCGGTTTCGGCAGCGACTTGGCGCAGGATTTGATCGATAGCGTGAGAGGGATTGAACCAGACGGACATGCCGCCAAGGAAAAAGCTAGGGGGAGGTGGGGCAAGCCTATCCGTCATAGTCTTAATCTTAATCGTCATCTTAATCCCCGCGTGAGAGGAGAAATCTCCCTAATGACTGAAGAAAGGTAGCGGCGTTCGTCCCGAACGCCACACGTCGGCGTCAGCAAATATGACTGGCTTACAACGCAGGATGGCGTTCGGGACGAACGCCGCTACCTTTCAAAATAGTTTCTTGCTTTGCTACGCGCCACCCAATGTTCACAAATACGAAGATCGACATTTCACCAAAACGACACAGTGTGCGCAGCTTTATTGATCATGGAAACTGAAGAAATTGATCCAAATATCCACAAGAACACAGGCATTCGCCGTGTCTTTAAAGCGCTCCTCTATTCTTTCGATGGTCTGGCTTCCTCGATGAAGCACGAAGCCGCCTTTCGACAAGAGGTGCTGTTGGCTGTAATTCTAATTCCGGCCTCGTTTCTATTGCATGTGCCGCTAGCGCAGCATCTTGCTTTAGTGGGCAGTGTCGTCCTCGTGTTGATCGTCGAGTTGCTCAACTCCGCGATCGAAGCGGTGGTCGATGATATCTCGCTGCGAAATCGTCCACTGGCGAAACGTGCCAAAGATATGGGGAGCGCGGCAGTCTTGCTCAGTCTGCTCAACTGTCTGATTTGCTGGGCTTCAGTCATTACCTTGAATTGGGTGCAGTATTTCGGTTAGCACCATGTTGCACATCGTCCTTTTCAATCCGGAAATTCCGCAGAACACGGGGAACATCGGTCGGCTCTGCGCGATCACTGAGAGCCGCCTGCATTTGATTCATCCGCTCGGCTTTACGATTACGGATAAGCACCTTAAACGGAGTGGTATGGACTACTGGAAGTCCCTTGATGTGCACCACCATGAAAACTGGGAAGCCTTCGAGGCCAGCCCCGATACACCCAAGCGTCTTTGGCTTTTAACGACGAAGGCGGATCACGCGTATTGGGATGTCGAATTCGACGACGACGACGGACTCGTCTTTGGCAGCGAAGGGCACGGTGTGCCTGAGTGGCTGCATGCAAAGCTGGCAGGCCAGCGTCTGACCATTCCGCATAAGAACAACACCCTTCGCTCCCTCAATCTTTCGACCTCAGTGGGAATCGTGACTTATGAGGCGCTCCGGCAGTTGCGGTGACTTTCGTGGCGAGTCCGCTTGCGGACGCCCCCCGTCAGAGTCAGCCCCAGCTCGCCCCCTGCGGGGATAGCACAAGCGAGCACGCCACGTTGAACAAACCCGTCAGAATGCTTTAAAGCGGCCGATCCTTGGTTTAACTGTGATCGCAACTGCTTCAGTTGCCGCGCGTCCTTCCGTTTTTCGCTTCTATTACGCGACGAACTGTTTCATCTTTGCGGGCTAACTCTCGAGAACTCCCCTTTTATTGACTACTCACTCACATAATACAGCGCACCTCTGGCGTCGCGGCAGCCTGCTTCTCTTTATAGCTATTTCGGTTGTCGGTATCTGCACGGTTCGCGACTACGGTTTGTCTTGGGATGAAAGCTTCCGTTTTGAGGGGGGCGACTCCAAGTTGGCCTATTATACGGACCTCCTTGCGGGTGAAGACCCTGGGCCACGCACCAGTTCCTACCCAGGCCTTTTCGATTTGCCCTTGGCTTGGGCGCAAAAACAGTTTCCCGACTGGGGCACCCGCAGTGAGAAAGGCCATACCTGGAGTCTGTGTTTCGGCTTGCTTGGCCTCTTGTCCATTTGGCGGTTGTCGGCTCGGCTCGGCGGCGAGAGAGCAGGTTTTTGGGCGCTCCTCTTTCTGGCAACGCTGCCGCGCTACTACGGGCATATGTTTTTTAACCCGAAGGATATTCCGCTGGCGGGAACCTACGCTTTCGGGGTTTGGGCGCTCGTTGAATTCTTTTCCCGGCTGTCGAAGGCGAGGTGGAAGTTTGTTCTCTGGATTGGTCTAGCTGCTGGGCTCGCCATGTCCTGCCGCATTGCCGGTTTTCTCATACTCTGCTATTTCGGACTCTTCGTCGGGCTGTACCTGGTTTTTCAATATACGAAAGGGCAGCGTTCTTTTACATGCTTGCCCAAAGAATTATTGCAGTGGGCTGTGAGGGGTGCAGTCGCCGGTCTAGTGGGCTTTGTCATTCTGTTTCTTCTTTGGCCTACCTTGCATGGGAATCTTTTTGATGCGGTGGGATCTTCCGTGGAGAAGGTGCAAAACTTCGGCTGGAGCGGGATGGTTCTAATGGACGGTTCTTTTTGGGAGGCGCAGGATCTCCCGATCTACTACCTTCCTTATTGGCTGTTCGTGACCACTCCGGAACATTTACTTATCTTGTTGGGTGGTGGGCTTTTATTTGGAGTGGGGCATGTGTATTTCTGCCTGCGGTCTGGTAGATGGGCAGAACCCTCTGTGTTATTCCCCCGAGTGGTAATTATCTTCAGCGGAATATTCCCCATTTTGTATATCATTTGGAAGGACCCGGTTCTCTATGATGGACTGCGGCATATTCTTTTTTCGATACCACCATTGGCCGGCGTCGCAGCACTTACATTTGAGTGGTGCCTGCGCTGGGGCGAAGGTAAAGGGAGCCGTCTAATTGCACCCGCTATCCAGATTGGAGGCAGCCTGTCGGTGGCTATTGTGGTATTTAGCATGTGGGCGCTGCATCCCTATCAGTATGTCTATTTTAACAACGTCTCCGGCGGATTGAATGGAGCCCACAATCGCGATGAAACCGACTACTGGGGGCTTTCGCATAAAGAGGCAGCAGAGTGGTTGAATCAATATGTCGAAGAAATCGACCCTGCCGGTGAACGCGTCTACCGTGTGCATCAACGCTACTCTCGTTGGATGATGAAAGAGGCCTTGAGCCCCCGCCGCTTCGAGATGTGGCAACCGCGCGAAGGCGCTGATTTCTTTGTTTCCGTGACACGCTTCAATTTGCATAACAGCTATCCTGAGGCTGAGCTGCTTCATGTCGTCGATCGGCAGGGGGTGCCGCTCTGCTTTATTTTTCACTTCCCGAAGGAACTACCGAATGAGAATACTAATTGAGGCGCATCATCCTGCGCATATTCACTTCTGGAAGTATACCGTGCGTCGATTGCGAGCGGAGGGGCACGATGTTTTAGTGGTCGGTCGTGATCGAGATGTCATGCGGAAGTTATCGGCAGCCTATGACTGGATGGAAGTCGTGGTGCCGCCTGCAAGTAAGCGAAGCAATCGGGTGCCGATGCTGGATATGCTTCGCCGCCAATGGTTGATCTCGAGCGCGATCCGAAAGTTTAAGCCAGATACGGTAGCGAGTCTAATGGGAAGTTACACGCAGAGCGCGAAGCTCTTTGGCTGTCGTAGTCTGATCTTTACAGATTCAGAATTTCAGCGGTTTAACCATCGGATCGCGCATCCGTTCGCCAGCGAGATTCATACGCCTGCCTGCCTAAATATTGACTTTGGCTCGAAGCATTTCAGGTACAATGGCTTTCACGAGTTGGCCTATCTCGGAGCCAAATATTATGATATCGAGAAAAGTTTCGTGCCTGAGTGCCTAGAGGTGGAGCCGGGGGAATATGTCGTCATGCGCTTGTGCGCTTGGGACACCTTTCATGACATTGGTAATGGTGGTATGGCGGTTGAAGGCCTGCGTAAAGCAATCGCTTTGGTTGAGCAGCGGTACAAAGTATTTATCCAACCGGAAGGAGGGCGCTTGCCCCCAGAGCTTGAGCGCTATCGCCTCAGTATCCCGCCGGAAACTTATCACGATGTATTGTGCCATGCGCGTTTTGTCGTGACGGAGGGATTTACGACTGCGAGTGAAGCTCTTGTGTTGGGAGTTCCTTCGATCGTTATAAATCGTTTAGCATGCGATACCCTTAGGTATCAGAACGCTAATTATAAGCTCTTGGAGCACTACAGGGATCCGGGTCCAGCGATTGATGCGATTGAGCGCTTAGTGGATGCTCCGCTCGATGTTTCTGAGTGTCGCGAGCTTGGAAGGCGTTATCAGATGGATCACTGTGATATGGTCGACTACGCCTTTGAGCAATTAATGAAAGTGTGATGTTTTGGCTCTTCACGGAAGTGCGTTTAGGGCACTACCTAAGCCTCTGATCTATAGTACTTAGTGGGATTTTAAGGATTCTTCGCTATTTTAGTGGATAGAGGAGGTCAGTGCTCTGAGTTTTAACCACAG
>Ga0222662_1000781_pt1 | contig 20840 bp, 19 predicted proteins | sample AntAcemetagen600_FD_179821 | JGI IMG/M metagenome (GOLD analysis project Ga0222662, IMG submission 179821) | Saline water microbial communities from Ace Lake, Antarctica - #600 | ecosystem: Environmental > Aquatic > Non-marine Saline and Alkaline > Saline | place: Antarctica: Ace Lake...
TGTGGTTAAAACTCAGAGCACTGACCTCCTCTATCCACTAAAATAGCGAAGAATCCTTAAAATCCCACTAAGTACTATAGATCAGAGGCTTAGGTAGTGCCCTAAACGCACTTCCGTGAAGAGCCGTATTTTTGAGGCTAAAGCGAAGCTGTCTGAGCTCTGCACGCAGGTCGAGGAGAGCGGAGCGAAGCATGTCGTCACGCGCCGGGGGCGTCCAATCGCCCGTATTGTCGGCTTTAGCAAGGAGCCAGCTGAAACCGTGGGGCTACTGGAGCGCATGGCTAAGATAGAAGCAGAGGGCGGTGCGATTCCGGAGGATGGACCCGATTTTCCCGATGTCTGGCTAGAGCGGCAAAGCTCTCAGCGCGACCCGCTTGAGGATTGATCTACTCATTGCCGCGACGGCGGTGCCGCACCATCTTGTCCTTGCGACATTAAATGTAGCGCACTTCGCCAAAATGGCAGGCTTACGTTGGGAAGATTGATCTGTGTAAAATTTTCAAGAATCGCCGGAAGCGATTCTCTGAGGCTTGCCATACGCAACCGTCTCGTCACTCTGATAATCAATGGAATTTTTACAAGAAGCTATCGCCTCGCGCAACATCGTGGTCTGGATCATCCTCGTGGTCATACTGATCGTCTTTATCAAAATCCTTAAGAGTGCGGGTAAAGGCATCGTCCTGCTGATCATTTTTATCGGAGTCGTCGCTTTGCTCGCTAAGGTTTTCCCCGACTTTTTAGCACCGGTGGTCGATTTCGTCCGCGGCGGCTGGCTCGGTGATCAGCGTCCCGATCGGCCTTGGTAGCTGTCTTGTAGCATAGGCATCCTGCCTGTGGCTATATGAGATGAACACAGGCAGGATGCCCGTGCTACTTGGTTGGGTGCAGTTATTTCAACGGGGCAGGAACTGGTCGCGCGGCATGGCCTTCCTGCCTGAGCTTGTCGAAGGCATGCCGCACTTTGAGATGCCTACCTGCGGCATGAGGCATGCCGCACTACCTGTTCTTAATAGATTCATACCCCGCACATTTAATTACACGCTACTTGGTCTCGCCCGTTAATTAGGCATTGCACGCCTCGCGCGGGTCACTTTGCTTCTGCCCCTTATGGCTAAGCAGGCACAAAACGCAATCACACCCACCCGCGCAGAGGATTACCCCGAGTGGTATCAACAGGTCATTAAGGCCGCTGATCTGGCAGAAAACTCGCCCGTGCGTGGCTGTATGGTGATCAAGCCCTGGGGCTACGCCATCTGGGAAAACATTCAGCGCGACCTCGACCGCCGTTTTAAAGAGACCGGCCACAAGAACGCCTACTTCCCGCTCTTCATTCCGATGAGCTTCCTCCAAAAGGAGGCCGACCATGTCGAAGGCTTTGCCAAAGAGTGCGCCGTCGTCACCCACTCACGCCTCGAAGCCGACGCGGATGGCAAGCTCCAGCCAGCGGGGCCGCTCGAAGAGCCGCTCATCGTGCGCCCGACTTCAGAGACCATCATCGGTGAGCTCTTCTCCAAATGGGTGCAGTCCTACCGCGACCTGCCGCTCCTCATCAACCAATGGGCGAACGTCGTTCGCTGGGAGATGCGCACACGCCTTTTTCTCCGCACGGCCGAGTTCCTCTGGCAAGAAGGCCACACTGTCCACGCCACCTCCGACGAGGCAATGGCGGAGACCCGGCTGATGCTCGAAGTCTACGCCGACTTTGCCGAAAACTTCATGGCCATGCCCGTCATCACCGGCGAGAAGACCGAGGCAGAACGCTTCCCCGGTGCCGACGCTACCTTCGCAATCGAAGCGATGATGCAAGATCGCAAGGCACTCCAAGCGGGCACCTCGCACTTCCTCGGGCAGAATTTCTCGAAGTCTAGTAATATCAAATACCTTAGCGCCGAGGGCAAAGAGGAGTTTGCATGGACGACCTCGTGGGGTGTTTCTACGCGCCTCGTCGGCGGCCTTATCATGACGCACTCTGATGACGATGGCCTCATCCTGCCACCGCGCATCGCGCCCTCGCACGTCGTCATTATTCCCGTCACGCCGAAAGAGGAGACACGCCAGCAGGTGATCGACTACTGCCTCGACCTCAAGCAACAGCTGCAAGCGCAGAACTACATGGACGGCCGCGTGCGCGTCGAGTTCGACGACCGCGACATGCGCGGCGGCGAAAAGGCCTGGGGTTGGATCAAGAAGGGCATCCCACTCCGCGTCGAAGTGGGTCCCCGCGACATGGAGGGTGGTAACGTCTTCGTCGGTCGCCGCGACCGCGCGCCCAAGGATAAGCAAAGCATCCCACTGGAGCAATTTGTCGGCGGCATCGCCGATCTACTCGACGAGATGCAGGCCGGCATGTTGGCCAAGGCCAAAGCCTTTAAAAAAGAGCACACTCGCGAGATTTCGACGGAGGCCGAGTTTATCAAATTCTTCACGCCGAAGAATGTCGATGCACCCGAGATCCACGGCGGCTTCGCCTCGATGGGCTTCTGCTGCGATTCCGAACTCGAAGACAAGATTGCCAAGCAATACAAAGTCACCGTGCGCTGCATCCCCAACACCACGGTCGATGAAGTGGTGCCTTGCGTCTTCACCGGCCAACCCGGCAAGCGCGTGATCTTCGCCAAGAGTTACTAGGTTTTGGGAGTAGGAGAGGTTTTACACCTCGACTTTAGCCTCTACCCAAGCTTCCGCCTCGGAGATGTTTGTAAAAACCTGCGTGAACCACGGAGATTTACCATTGGTGTACTTGTCGTAAGTATCTGATAAAAACTGTCCGTCTTGATCGGCCGCCACCACAGCTATTTTGACCCGTGGATTAGAGCGGGCTGCCGCCATGTCGAGGTGCGCGACCTTGCGCATGTGGCTCTCTGTCACTTCGACTTTCTCGACCGCAGTGAGGTCGACGATTTGGTATCGAAGGTCGTCGAAGCGTTCATCCCCGAATATGTCGAAGTTTGATTGAAGCAATTCATTGCCGGTCAAGATGCCTGAATAAGTCCAGACGATGCCATGAGCCAGCCAAGTGATTTTTTAGGGCATAGATTTGCGCGGTAGTTTTTGAAGAAGCAGCTCTTTTTTGAGAGCAATGGATCAACCATCAATCGCTTATTTAAAGAACTGTTAGAGAGATAGCGAGTTTTAGGGAATATTTAAAAACATGTTGGAGTTACCCAGAGAAGTTCTCAAATATCTGCAAATACCCGCCGAAGACTTTAAAAATCGTATAAATGACTAAGCCCGCTACCGCCGCGAAGACCAGGGAGGGATAGACGAGCGCAGCCAGTGTCATCGCACGGTTGGCGCGCTCTTGATATTGCCGTCCTGCGATGAGGAGATTTGAGTCCAGCTTTCCGCTCTGTGCCCCTGTCCGGTAGAAGGCGGCAAAGTCTGCGGGGAAGCACTTAAATTGCTTGAGCCCGACCGATGGATCATTCCCTGCCGCGAAGATTGGTTCCAGCTTGGTCGCTACTTTCGTGTAGCGGGGGTCATTGACTAATTTTACCGAGAGCCGCCAAGCGCTCGGCACAGGGACCCCTGCTGCGATGAAAGTGCCTAGCGAGTAGGCGAGATCTGCCAAGGCCTGCGACTCGCTGTAGCTTCGCAAGATCGGCAAGAGCCGAAGAATGCGCGGCAGCAGCGGGCTGTCGCTGCGCGCCAGAGAGGCGATCAACCCGATCACCAGCCAAATTGGAACGATGAAGACCGCGCTTTCAAAAAGATATTTCGATAGGCTCCATTCAAATCCAGTCTTGTAGTCGATCATCCGTGTGATCGGCAAGAGTAGAGCGGCTACATGGAGGACGCCGAGCGGGTAGGCGAGGCCGAGGATGAGCTTCATCTGCGTCGCACCGATACTGGCGTGGCGCGCCGAGAGATTCTGCAAGGTTAGCGGGAGGCTGCCCGTTTCCATGCCCGCCACCATAAATTGGCGATCCGATCGCGGTAGCCATTTCGGTGCGGCGGCCATGACTTTGCTAAAAGTTTCCCCGCTCTCCAGACGATCCGCCATCGTGTTACGCCCTTTTGCAGGCATCCCCTCGCAGAGCCGTAGTGACTCGCTCAATAAAACACCCGCCTCCAGGTGCTGCCCAAGCTGGGCATACCAATTGGAGAGATCTTTGTGGGAAGGCATGCTTGGACTAAAGGTGATTCCCAAGCGAAAAGCGAGCCTCTCTCGGGGGTGTAACCAGAAGCGCGGGGAGTGGCCGAAGTCATGGGACTTTAGACGTTCCAAAGCAAAGGTGCCGGCTACCAAATCTTTACAGATTCGGCTACAATACCCAGATATCATTAATTCTTCCCAAACTTTTAGTCACGCCTCTCTCAGAATAGACGAAATTCAGCTTTGATCCTTTGCGTAAATGCTTTTCATTCGTGGGTCACCGTATGAAGAAGATTTTTGTTACTGGCTCGTCCGGCCTTATAGGATCCGAAGTATGCACGTTTTTTGCCCGTCAGGGCTTTGCGGTGCATGGGCTCGATAATAATCAACGGGCGGTCTTCTTTGGGGCGCAGGGCGATACGCGTTGGAATCAAAAGCGGCTCTCCGAGACGCTGACTGACTTTACCCATCACGAGCTCGACATACGCGATCGGGAAGGCGTCTTGCGTCTGGTTGCTGAACTCCGCCCAGACATCATCGTCAACACCGCTGGCCAGCCTTCGCATGACCGTGCGGCGGACATTCCCTTTGACGACTTTGATACCAATGCAGTCGGCACGCTTAATCTGCTGGAGGCTGCGCGGCGGTATTGCCCGGAGTCGCCCTTCATTCACATGTCGACCAACAAGGTCTATGGCGATGCGCCCAATACGATCCCGCTGGCGGAGCAAGACACGCGATGGGACTTTGCCGACGCGGCCTATATCAATGGCATCCCCGAGACCTTTACTATCGATCAAAGCAAGCACTCGCTCTTCGGCGCGTCAAAGTTGGCCTCTGATATAATGGTGCAAGAATATGGCCTGTATTTTGATATGCCGACCTGCGCGCTACGCGGTGGCTGCTTGACGGGACCCAATCACAGCGGAGTGCAACTACACGGGTTTTTGAGTTATCTCATCAAGTGCAACTTGGAAGAGCGGCCCTATACGATCTTCGGTTACAAGGGCAAACAAGTGCGCGACAATATCCACTCGCAAGACGTGGCTGCCTTCATGTGGGCGTTTGCGCAAGCCCCCCGCTGCGGGCAAGTCTATAATATGGGCGGCGGCAAGGCCAACAGTTGCTCGATCCTGGAGGCCTTCCAACGAGTCGAAGTGCTCACGGGCAAGCCCATGCAGCATAGCTACGAGGATGCTGCGCGTAGCGGCGACCATATCTGCTATTACAGCGATCTATCCAAAATGCAGACCCATTACCCACAGTGGAAGATCGAAAAGAGTTTAGATGACATTTTCCAAGAAATCGTCGATGCTTGGGGGCAACGAGTCGAAGCATGAAAATTTTAATTACAGGTATCTGCGGCTTTGCCGGTAGCCAAATCGCGCGTCGTTTGGCCGAGACTATCTCAGGCCTTACGCTCTACGGCTTGGACAACCTGAGCCGCCCCGGCAGCGAACTCAACCGGCGTGAACTCACTCAACGGGGGATTAAAGTATTTCACGCCGACCTACGTATCGCTTCGGATCTGGATTCATTGCCGGATGTGGATTGGGTCATCGATGCCGCGGCCAATCCGAGCGTGCTCGCCGGCGTGGATGGGCAGTCGAGTTCGCGCCAACTAGTCGAGCATAACTGTATCGGCACGATTAATTTACTAGAGTTCTGCAAGCGCTCCAGCGCCGGACTCATCCTCCTTAGCACGAGCCGCGTCTATTCCATCCCGCCGCTGGCTAGTCTGCAAATACAGGTTCAAGGCGACGCCTATCAACCTGCGCCGGATCAAGACTTTCCTGCGGGCATTTCGACTCAAGGCATCGCAGAAGACTTTTCCAACCAAGCCCCCGTTTCACTCTACGGTGCCACTAAGCTCGCCTCCGAGGCATTGGCTCTGGAATACGGCCATACCTTTGATCTGCCTGTCTGGGTGAACCGCTGCGGCGTGCTCGCGGGCGCAGGGCAGTTTGGTCGTGCTGATCAAGGCATCTTTGCCTATTGGATACATAGTTGGTCGGAAGGACGCCCCTTGCGCTACATCGGTTTCGATGGGGCCGGGCATCAGGTGCGCGACTGCCTCCATCCCGCTGACTTGGCGGATCTTTTAGCTCAGCAAATGCAGTCGGGCACCGATCCATCTAAGCCCGCTCTGATCAATCTCTCCGGTGGCCTTGATTCGGCTACCTCGCTGGCGCAACTCTCCGCATGGTGCGCAGAGCGCTTTGGAAAAAAAAGCGTCGCGAGCGAAGCGACCGAGCGTCCTTTCGATCTGCCGTGGGTCGTCCTCGATTCCAGCCTCGCTAAGAAGCATTGGGATTGGTCGCCACAGTTCACCCGCGAACACATCTTTAACGAAATTGCCGCCCATGCGGAAGCGCACCTCGACTGGATGGCGCTCTCGGCGGCCTACTGATTGCCCATGTTGCAAGCCGAGCCAAAAGATCTTTCGTTGCTCAGCGTCGTCATCCCGGCACGCGACGAGGAAGCCTGCCTATCGTCTACGCTTAAACATCTCAGCGTCGAGCTTCGGCTCAACAAAGTGCCGCACGAGTTCGTCGTGGTCGACGATGGCAGCACGGATTGCACTTGGCAAACCCTCCAAGGCCTCCGCGAAGAATTGCCCGAACTGCAACCCGTTCAAAACACAGGCCTGCACGGCTTCGGGCGAGCCATCATTCACGGCATCGAGCAAAGCCGAGGCGATGCCATCGTCATCGTGATGGCCGATGCCTCCGACGATCCGCGTGACGTCGTGGCCTATTGGGCGAAGCTCAACGACGGCTGGGACTGCGTCTTTGGCAGTCGTTTCATCGATGGGGGTGGGGTCATTGACTATCCTAAATTTAAACTCTTTGCCAATCGCATGACTAATAGCTTCATTCGCATGCTCTTTCGCCACGGCTACAATGATACGACCAATGCTTTTAAAGCCTACCGGCGCACTGCACTCGATGGCTGCTCCCCTTATTTATCGCCGCACTTTAATCTCACGGTGGAGCTGCCGCTCAAGTGTATCATTCGCGGCTTTACTTGGACGACGCTACCGATCACATGGCGCAACCGGGTCGCCGGCGAGGCCAAGCTAAAGCTTAAAGAAATGGGCAGTCGCTACCTCTTCATCATTCTCTACTGCTGGCTGGAAAAATACTTTTCACGCGGTGATTACGAAAAGGTCGATTCGTGAGTCGTCTTTGGAAGGTTCTTCCGGTCGCTGCGGTCATCTACGTGTTGCTCTTCGGTCTGACTTTTCTTGCCGATCCTCTCGGGCAAGCACCCGTGCTTGACGCGCGCGAAAACATCGCATGGGCGGGCGCGATCCGCGAAGGTACTTTGACCGAAGAGCCAATCTACCGCGCCTTATTGTATCCGCTAGTGCTGGCCACATTCCCCGCCGCGAGCCTTCCTGCCGGTGCCACCTTCTTCGGCCTCGCAATGCATCTACTCAGCGCGGCTCTAGTCGGGCTGATCGCCTTGCGCCTGTGGCTAAACCGCTCGGCAGCCTTCCTGTCTGGCCTGCTTTTTGCCGTTTATCCCGTCGCCCTCTACTTCTCAGGGCAAGTGCTGGATATAACTTTTTCCATTTCGCTTTTTCTCGGGGCAATCTATACTTTGCTCCGAAGTATGGAGGCTCAGTCGCCGCGCTCACAAATACTTCTAGGGCTCGTGGCTGGTCTGCTCGGTGGCCTTGCTGTCTTGGCACGCCCAAACTTCCTGCCGGCGGTGCTCTGCTTCCCTCTCGTTATTTTGTTTGCGCAATCCCGTCCTTGGAAGGCTTCATTCACAGCCGCTCTAGGGGTGCTGCTCATGCTCTGCCTGCAAGGCTTTGCGAACTATAACTTATCCGGAGAGTTCCGCCTATTGCCCTGGCAAGGTGCCTACAATCTCTACGCGGCCAACCGTGAGGGAGCCAACGGCAAATACTACATGCAGCGCGTTACTTTCGACGAAGTTCCGGCCGGGGCCAATACCACGCGAATGGAATCAGAGTATTTGTATCGCGAAGCAGTCGGTGCTGACGCGCCCATCAGGATTGATGCGATGAACGATCACTGGCGCGGGCAACTGCTTGAGTCCATATTGGCCGACCCGATTCGTTGGCTCGGTTTGATGGGGCGCAAGAGTTTCTACGTGTTTAATAATTGGGAGCAGTATAATAACCTCAGCTACGCCTACCATAAAGCGCGCTGGCCTCTGCTCGGATTCAATCCGCTGGGGTGGGGTGCCCTTTTGATAGCCGCGTCCATCGGGCTGTTTCTTGGCTACGCCAAATCCTCGCGTCCGGCTTTTTACGCCATTGCGCTACTCGGCCTCGCCTACGCAGCGGGGCTCTTGCTCTTTTTTATTAGCGCACGTTTCCGTCTGCCACTCGCGCCATTACTTTGCGTCGCCGCAGGTGGCTGCGCCTTCCTGCGTTGGCCGCTGACTCAGCGCCAGACCAGTGTCTTTGCAGTCTTGATGCTTGGCCTCTCGGTGCTGACCTACGGCAATTGGTTCAAGGCCAAAGATCGAGCGCCCTTTATTCAAGACGAACTCCTTCTGGCCAAAGCGAGCAGTCAGGTCGGCGATGATGTCCCAGCGCTGGAGCTGTCGCGAGCTGTCTTGGCGCGCGATCCGCAACGCGCCGAAGCACAACGTCTTGAACTGTCCTGCCTGTTTAACTTATGGTTAGTATCGGGCGAGGCAGTTTATTGGCAGGACTTGGAGCAAAGCCTTCGCACGATCGGGTCGAGCGATGCCTCAGTCGGATTTATTCGCGGCGTCTATCTCTGGCGAAGCGGCCAGCCCGAAGAGGCTACCCAGTCATGGCAAAGAGCCGTCCGAGACTACGGTGCGTCCGCCCAATCCAGCGCCGATGCGCTTCAAACTGCTGGTAAACTATCTGTCGATCCCGCGCGAGCGAATGCCGTCCAGCAGATGCGACGTATCCTTGATCGATAAGTTCGATTCGAAATGGCTTCGCCAGTCCGCCAGAGTAAATGCAGAATGCTCTAATGAGAGTGTCAATAAATCTGCGGGGTATGAACTCTATTGAGAACAGGTAGCGCGGCATGGCCTCATGCCGCACGTAGGCGTCTCAAGGTAATGCCGCGCTACCTCTTTCTAACCCGTTGAAATCATTGCACCCGTGAGAACCCCTTTGAAACGACTTGCGCCCCTACTTATTTAGAATAATTCTAAGATTAGTATGGGTGAATCAAAGCCGAATCAAAATTCTGCAGAGTGGGTCGATGCGCTGGCCGCGTTTTTGCAAGAGAGCAGCCGTGTCGAGGCCATCCGTGTCGATGCCGAGCATCGCAAGGTGCAGATTGCGACTCTTGGCGAGGTCGATGTATCCGAGCTACAAGCTCGCTTGGAGGCGACGCTCGACCTGATCAAGCAGAGCCCACGCTCGAAACCGATCGGCGTGTCAGTCGAGTCAAAAGCAGATGGTGGGCTCGAATTGAGCAAGGCGACTTGTTTCACCGCGCCGCAGCTCTGGCGCTGGCGTGAACTTTCACTGCCTAATTCGGAGGCCGAAGAAGCTGAAGAAGACTGGCGCACGCTGGCGCTCTTAGCGGCGGCCTGTGCGATCTTTGGACTCGCCGCCTGGGGCATCGGCGCGGCCGGTGTCGCTCCGGCTTGGGTCCCGATTGCGCTCTACATTGCGGCCATGCTCGTGGGCGGATGGGATGCCTTCGAGGATGTCCGCGAAGGCCTGCCCAAGGGGAAGCTGGACATCCACTTTCTCATGCTCGCCGTCGCGGTCGGCGCCGCTTCGATTGGGGCATGGGCAGAGGGGGCTCTCCTCTTGTTTCTCTTCTCGCTGTCCGGAGCACTGGAGCACTTCGCCTTACACCGCACGCGGCGCGAGATCGATAGCCTCTTCGATGCCGCACCGAAAACGGCGCTTCTCGTCGATGCTGAAGGCAACGAGCGCGAAGTGCCCGTTTCTCAAGTCCAGGTGGGCGATGTCCTCTCGGTCAAGCCTGGGGGGCAATTCCCGGTAGACGCTGAAGTGCTCGAAGGCAAAACCGCTGCCGACGAATCTAACCTAACAGGGGAAGCCAACCCAGTTGCCAAGCTCACCGGCGACACCGTCTATAGCGGCACGATCAATCTATGGGGTGCCGTGCGGCTTAAAGCTACCAAGCCCGCAGGCGAGAGTGCGCTCCAGAAAGTCATCCGACTGATTCAAGATGCGCAGCACCTCAAGGCACCCAGTCAGCGGTTTACGGATAAATTTGGAACGGCTTACACTATCGGTATCCTCGGCCTCACCGCGCTTATGTTTTTTGTCTGGTGGCTCGGCTTCGGCATACCCGCGTTTACTAATACCGAGGCGGGCTTCTCGGCCTTCTATCGCGCCATGACTCTGCTCGTTGTGGCCAGTCCCTGCGCACTCGTTATCTCGATCCCATCCGCCATTCTTGCCGCCATCGCTTGGGGCGCGCGCCATGGTATTCTTTTCCGAGGCGGAGCCGCCATCGAGAAGCTGGCTGAAGTCGATCTCGTCGCCTTGGACAAAACAGGCACGCTGACCACCGGAGAGATGGAGGTGGATCGGATTGAGAGTTTTCCTCCTGGCCGCGAAACTGAAGCCCTAGAGCTTGCGTATTCCTTGGAGAGCCATGGTTCGCACCCGATTGGCCGAGCTATTCAAAAATACGCCAAGTCGCAAGGCGCCAAGAAGCGTAAGATCGACGACTTTGAGGCCATGAGCGGCAAAGGCGTCCAAGGCAGGGAAGGGGACGCCCTCTGTGTGCTCGGTCGCCGTGAGTTGCTCGAAGAAGGTCCCTTAGCCGATTGGATTCTTTCTGTCCCCGAGCCGGCTCAGGAGTTTGTGGAGAACTGGATATTTAAGGGCGATCTTATCGCTCGTATCCTCCTTCGCGATCAAATCCGTCTCGAATCTGCTCCGACTTTAGAGGCTTTGCGCAAAATGGGCATCCGCACCGTTATGCTCACTGGCGATCGGCGATCGGCCGCCGAGTCGGTTGCGCAGAAAATTGGTATCGATGAAGTTCGTGCCAGTCTGCGACCCGAAGATAAGGTCGCCGCCATTCGTGAGTATTCAGATGCTGGATACAAAGTCGCCATGGTCGGCGACGGGGTCAACGACGCTCCAAGTCTCGCCGCCGCCTACGTCTCTGTCGCGATGGGCGCTCGGGGGAGCGACGCCGCACTCGAACAAAGCGAAGTCGTCCTGATGAAAGACCGTATCGAGAATTTCCTCGCCGCCGTCTCGCTCAGTAATCGAGCGCGTTCCATCATTCGCCAAAATCTCGCCATCGCGCTCGGCACCGTTGTCCTGATGGCCACCGCCGCCATCCTTGGCTGGATCCCCCTTAGCGTCGGTGTCTTCGCCCATGAAGGCAGCACCGTCGTCGTCTGCCTCAATAGCCTTCGCTTACTCTTCCAGTCAAATTCGTAGGGGCTTCACTTGCCGCAAAAATTCTGGTCAAATGAGGAAGCGGTGTTCGTCCCGAACGCCAAACGGTGGAGTGCCCCCAGAGATTGAACGGCCTCCATACAGACGCTGGCTAACCGAGATCGCGTTTGAGACGAACACCGCTACCTTTTTTAACTTTAGAAGTAGTTCACTTCACTCAGCCTCACCGCCTAAATCCAAAACAAATCCAAAAAGAACAGCGCGATCACGCACACACTAATCCCAAATTTTAGAGCAAAGGCTAGAATCCCCCCGATCACCGTGCCGATTCCCGCCTTGCCTCCGTCGCGAAAAGTACGCCCTGCCGCCAGCTCCCCGATCACCGCACCAAGGATCGGCCCTACAATCAGCCAGAAGAGGGGCGGGGGAACAAAGAATCCAATAAACGCACCGACAAACGCGCCGACCGCACCTTTCCAACTTGCGCCGAATTTGCGCGCCCCCCAGACGCCCATCACGAAGTCGGCCACTTGCCCGAGCAGAGTTAGCACGCCGGCGATAATCACTATCTTCCAAGTCACGGAGTCTTCCGCGCCTATCCAGAGGCGGTGCGTGATCATGCCTGCCCATACAATCAAGGTGCCAGGCACCACCGGTAGTAAAGAGCCTGCCAGGCCTAGAATGAAAATCAGCGAGCAAACGCTGAGCGCGATGTATTCCATTGCTGTCATATCATTTTTTCAAATCAGTCGCGGATCAAAAGCAAAGCCCTCAGCCTTGCCGATCTTTATTCGGTTAAATTTTGGATGCCGTGGATTCAGCAGATAGTTCGGCTCCTCCGGGATGATCGCACTACGCACTTCCAAAACCGGGTGACTCCCTCGTTCCAGCCACTCATTACCGATCGCCTGTGTTCTCGGGGATACTATTAAAGAAGATAATGCATTCGCCGCGTCGGAGAGATCGGCCACCTCGATTAGGTGTTTTTGGAAAGAAACCTCGTAGCGCAGGTAACGTACCTTGCGCAGCGAGCCTTCTGCGTGCACCAGTGTTTCCAGTGCCGACAGCGCCCGCGTGCCCGCAAGATAAACAACTGGCTCACCCTGTGGGTTCCAGCGCCCCCCATAGAGTCGAGCACCCTCGCCATCGAAGGCACGCTCCGCCCACTGCGCCTGCACGATCCGCCAAGCAGTAATCATTAGCTAAAGACGCCGTGTTCGATCCGCCCGAGAAGATTCTCCACTTCACGCGCACCGGCCTCGGTCTCTGCGAAGTGCAGCGGGCTTTCGTAGCTCAGCGCACGCGCGGGGTTTTTTAGCCACTGCCGCGCCGCTTCCGCCTCGCCCAAGGTGCTTTCTGCGCGTGCAAAGAGTCGTGCATACCTTAAAAGCCGATCCGATTCCTGCGTCTCCAGCCGCCGGCTCTTCCGCCGCCGGATTAAAGTACTCCGCGAAATTGCCAAATGTCCTGCCAGTTCCTCGGCGCCCAGCCCAAGCAGTTCTTGTAGGGCTTCAAACTCGACCATCGGCAAACCCGCGCGGATACACTCCACTATTTCGCCGGGCCCCATCGCCCGACGTTCACGTACCCCTGGTTGTTTGCCGTAGATCGCTGCGGGCTCTTCGAGTATGAAATCGTCTTCCTCTTTCTCCTTGTTCATTTGAACCTTATAAAATGCCCATATGGAATAATCCGCAAGTCTTTATTACCAATAAACAATCTGGCATGCAGAGCTTAAGATTCACCGTACGCAGTGCGGAAGCACGTCGATGGCATTTGCCCGGAACTTGTTTTCAAACCCCGAGCTTGTCGAAGTGGCGAAGGGTGCTGCACTGGGTGCCGGGAGCAGGTCGAACTGGGTGCCCTCTGGGTAAGTAAAGGTAACATCAACGTAATTATCGGTTCAAAATCCCCGTTCCCCATCGTTTTCATTGACCACACATGCTTCTTTCGTGCACGGCAGAATTTGCATTTGCCATTTCGGGGTAGCCGCGCACATTCGCGGGTTTTGTTATGACAGACCAGACCGCCACACCCGACAACTCGCACGACCTTTATGCCGTGCGCTTGCAAAAGCTTGAGAACCTCTGCAAAGAGGATCGCAACCCCTTTGCCGCTAATTGCGCGCAGAGCCATACATCCGAGGAGGCGATCAAACTCTATAAAGAGGGCGCTGCCGACGAGGAGCAGCCCAAGGTCGCCGTGGCTGGACGCATTGTCGTCTTCCGCGTCATGGGCAAAGCCAGCTTTATTAAAATCCAAGACCGCGACGGGCAGATTCAAGCCTACGTCACCCGCGACGAGTTGCCCGAAGGCGAATACAATACCTATTTCAAGAAGCTCGACCTCGGCGATATCATCGGCATCGAAGGCCGCCTCTTCAAAACAAAGACCGGCGAGATCACCGTCCGCGCCGCGAGCTACACCCTCGTCTCCAAGTCCCTGCGTCCGCTCCCCGAGAAGTGGGCCGGCCTGACTGACGACGACAAGATTTACCGCCAGCGTTACCTCGATCTGATTGTTAATCAAGAGTCGCGCCAGCGCTTCCGCCACCGCGCCAAAATTATTCAAGAGATGCGCAAGTATCTCTGGGAGCGCGACTTCACCGAGGTAGAGACCCCCATGCTGCAATCCGTGGCCGGTGGTGCTGCCGCACGACCTTTCGTCACGCACTCCAACGCGCTCGACTGCCAGTTCTACATGCGCATCGCGCTGGAACTCTACCTCAAGCGCATGCTAGTGGCCGGCGAAGACCGCGTCTTTGAGATCGGTCGCGTCTTTCGCAACGAAGGCCTCTCACGCCGTCATAACCCCGAGTTCACCATGTTGGAACTCTATCAAGCCTACACCGACTTCCGTGGCATGATGGAGCTCACCCAAGGTCTCATTCAGCACGTGGCCAAGACTGTCATCGGCTCCCTCGAAATCGCCCGTCCCGACGGTACAACAATCAACCTCGACGGCGAATGGCGCGAAGCCAAATATAAGGATCTCATCCTCGAAGCCACTGGCGACGCTGACTGGTTCAGCCACTCCCGCGAGGATAAACTGGCGAAAGCCCGCGCCCTCAATATCGAAGTCGACGGCGAGCTCGAAGACTACGAGATCACCAACAATGTCTTCGAAAAGCTGATCGAGCCAACTCTCATCCAGCCCACTTTCGTCACCCACATCCCCCGCGAACTCTGCCCATTGGCCAAAATCACTCAAGACGACGACACCACGATCGACGTTTTCGAGCTCTGTATCAACGGCCAAGAGATCGCACCCGCCTACTCCGAACAAAACGACCCGATCATTCAGCGCAAGATGTTCGCAGATCAGGTCGGCGAAGAGCAGCAGGACATAGACACCGACTTTCTCACCGCCCTAGAGCACGGCATGCCCCCGGCTGGCGGCATGGGTCTCGGGATCGACCGCCTAATCATTCTACTGACCGGCGCCGAGAGTATTCGCGACACCATCCTTTTCCCCAGTTTAAAGCCTCTCAAGCAAGACGGATAAATACAGGTGATTGTTTGGCACTTTAACCAAAAAACCCTCCGGCGAAGCGAAGGGTTTTAGTAAATGGCTGGCCATTCACTTGTTGAAAAGCGAACTGATCGAAATGAGAGCGAAGTGGTAAACACCTCTCAAGTCCCTTAAATACAGGGAGTCAGCTTGGTTAGGCGATTTTAATTTCGATCATTGTGATCGGAATTAACCTGCACGCAGTGTTTTCAGAACACCTGCGAGCGTCGTTTTCATTGCATCATTTCGATCATTTTGGCAATTACGGTGAGTATCTTGCTCGTTTTTGATGGAGTTCCGAAGTCGTGTTTCAGTGCTGAACCTTTAGCTCTTGTTGAACGCTTTTTGGAATTCGCCCTGTGGGGTCTAAACTTAGGAACTAATGCTCTTGCCAACGACTTATGGATTTGAGAAAAATGCGCACTTCCGTGAAGAACCCAATTAACTATGTTTTTAGCCGCGATGGCAGGTTGGATGAACCGCAAGCAACAAGATCTGATCGATTATTTGCATGCGGAGAACGAAACTCTCAAGGAACAGCTAGAATCTAATGGCGTGAAGCTAAAGTTGAGCAACACCCAAAGACGTAAATTGGCGAAGGCGGACAAGAAGCTTGGTCGTCAGAGGCTGATGCAATACGCGAGTATTGTGACTCCAGACACGCTGCTCTACTGGCATCGCAGATTGGTCGCACTGAAATACACGGCGAAGCGTAAGATCAATACGGAACGTCAGGAGGAGATGGTAATCATCAAGGAGCTGTGTGTGAAATTCGCCGAGGAGAATCCAAGTTGGGGCTATGGCCGTATTCAAGGCGCACTGTCGAACATCGGTTACACGATTTGTGAGGCAACAGTCGCAAATATCCTTAAGGCCGCAGGCATTCTTCCAGCACCGGAGCGAATGAAGAAATCGACGTGGAAGCAATTCGTTCGCTCGCACATGTCTACGATTTGTGTCGCAGATTTTCTGACAACAGAGGTTTGGACAATGAGCGGACTGGTTCGTTACCACACGCTCTTCGTGATGAACCTCGCTAAACGTCAGGTGCAAATCGCGCAGATCAGTTGCCAAATGAATGGCGAGGTTATGGCTCAAGTTGCCCGCAATCTCACCGATTCTGAAGGCGGATTTCTGAACGGGATGGAATACTTCGTGTGCGATCATGATGTGCTCTTCACTAAACAGTTCGAAGCGATTCTGGATAGTTCGGATGTGAAGCTTTTGAGAACCCGAGTTGCCACACCGCAGCAAAATGGTTTCGCAGAGCGCTTTGTCAAAAGCATCAAAGAGGAGTGTTTGAATAAGCTCATCTTCTTTGGCGAAAACTCACTGAGAAAAGCCGTGAATGAGTATGTTGAGCACTAAAAATACTGATTCGATCAATAGCAATTGTGAAATATACTGCGAAAATGACACCTACTACGTCATGGGCGCTATCAAACGAAACATACTTCTCGAAGGGCAAAATCTTGTTGATCTGATTGAGTCGATACAAGCAGGTTTCGGTGAAATCGGAGGAGAAATTTATTTCCACAGAGGCGTCTACCAGCTAGGTCGCCCGATACAGCTGCAAAGCAACGTTTCATTGAGAGGTAGTGGGAAAAATTCAATACTACTTGGCAGTGCCAGCAACGAAGAGGGCATGGCAATTGTTGGAAGTGAGATTGCGGGGGCTTCCATTAGTAGCGTGGCCATTAAACCTGAAGCGACTCAAAGTAGTCACACTGGGATTAACTTGAGCAGTTGTAGCAATTGTCAAATTTCAAACGCCCTCATTAAAGGGTTCTTGAAATTTGGAATACATATCCACACCAGCTCCGCTTTCTGTACTGTTACCAGTTGTGATTTGGCAGGGAACATGGAAGCAAATGTCAAGTTTGAGCGATTACATGAAGGAACGGTTGGCGACTTTATTCCCTGCACCATCTCGAACTGTAATATATTCGGAGGCGGAAGAGGCGTCGATTGTGACTTTGCAATTGTCGTAAACATTACCGGTTGCTCTTTTGTGCACAGCTTTCCGTGCGCCATTCACATTAGAAACTTTAGTTGCAGTAATTTGATCTCGGGATGTCGTACTTTCCAAATTAAGGGAGATGCCGTTGTGGTTGAGGACTCTCATGAGATCAACATATCGAGCAATATTTTCTGCTGGCATGAAGGGCATGGCATTGTTCTCAGAAATGTACTCTGGGGCACCGTCTCAGTGAACAACGTAATTGACTCAGGAAGTATCAATATAAAGGAGGGCGGGTCGCATCCGAAAATGGCTTTCTTCAGGAGTCCTAAGCCTGATTTTGATAGAGACAAATACAGAAAGTCCGGAATCCTCCTGGAAGGAACAACACAAGGGCTTACCGTCAATGGAAATGCCTTATTTAGCTGGCCACATATCCTAAGAATGGATCCTGCAATCAAGGAAGGTGAGGGTTGTAATAACAATCTCATTACAGGTAACAACATCAATGCATTCAAAGGTGATGAGGCTATCTTAATCAGTGGAGAAAACTCAAAATCGGTGCAAAATTTTATCGGTCCAAATCTGAGCCTGCAAAAAGAAGAAGCCCCCGGCTATCTACAGGTTTTCAATGAACAAAGAATGACTGACTATATTGATAATCTCTAATCCGATTATTCGACTTACCATACATGGCCTCATGTTAATGGGCAGTCGATGACTACTCGGCAAAAAAAAAGATATTTAATTATGAAAAATACAAAACAACCTAACCCGCGTCGTCAAAACGGTCTTTTCAGAGGTGCCCTCATGCTAATTTTGACGGCTACGATCGCGACAGCCGAGCCGTGGTATCGCGATTGTTTTTCGATGGTGACAATGCCGCACGAAAAGTCCGATGCGGACCTGGAAACGACGGGGGCGGATGCGTTCCGGGCGGGACGCATTTGGGGCGGCTGGTACGGCTATTGGTTCACGGACTGGGCGAAGGGGACACCGTTTTTCAAGAATTCAACGGCACGGACGCAAAAGTATTTCGAGCACGATCTGATTTATTATGACGGCGGAGAGGTCGGCGACTTGGTTCTGTTCACCGATCCGGACGGAACCATTCAGTACGATGCATGGAATATCCACACGTGGGACGGTGACCTGCCGTTGACCGCGCACTGGTTTGGCATCGACACCTTTTTCAAAACGAATAATCCGTTCCCGTTCCCGAACTCTAGCAACTACGGACTCAAGCCCTTCACTTTCCCAGATGGAACGCGCCCTGATGAAAGTTATGAAGTGCTTGGCCGCCGCAATTTGTATAATGAACTGGGATGGAATGAGCCGTTCTGCAACATTGATGTGACCGATGAGCAGGCCGAAAAATCGGGACTGGCAGCCATCTCCAAACGCAACAAGGCAGGCGAGCATGTGGTCGGCCGCAACGGTTGGATTACCAACCGCCTGATGACGCAGGACTATGCCAACCCCCAGCTACGCGATTACCAGGCATGGGAAATCGGGATGATGACCCGCGACCTCAAGCCGTCCGGCTTCCATATTGATAACTACGGCGACAATAACCTTTATCGTCCCTTTGAGATGAGCTTTGGGGTTTGGAGCGAGCACACGTTCCGTGAATACATGAAGAAGGAATTTTCGAGGAAACAGCTGAAGGAAATCGGCATTGCAGATATTGAAACCTTTGACATCAAGGAATATATCAAGGCACGCATGCTTCCGGGTAAAGAAAGCATTTATGATGCGTTCAATTCGCCGGAATGGAAAGACGACCTGATTTTTAAATGCTACATGATTAACCACGCCATTGAATCAGCTGGTTTTCATAAGCCCAAATATGCCGCGGTTAAAGAGGCGGCGAAAGAAGGCGGGTTTGACTGTCTGGTTGCCGGTAACCTGATCCCTATTTTTCCGGGGTTTACGTTGATTCAGGGCTATCTCGACATCTGCCATTTCGAGTGGCCGACGTTTTACGATTACGAACCGACCCGCCGTCCGATGGGTCTGCCGCCAACGGCGCGCTCGGGCTATATCACCCGTCTGGCCTCCGCCATCGGCAACGAAAAATATTCAGTCGTTTCGCCTTATGTTTCGCATGATCAGCGCGGAGAGAAGTTCAAAAACCTCTATCTGGCACAGGGCTTCGAAGCACTGGGCAACCGTGCCGTGATCGATTACGGCCACCAGTATCTACACATGTTTTCTCCCGGAACGCCGGAGACCGCAGGAATCTTTAACCGCTTTCTGGATAAACATCGCGAAGCGCTCAGCCGTCGCGAGTTTGTCGCCGATATCGGCATTGTCTACGACCAGTGGGCAGAGATTGCCTCGTCGACCGCCACCCAGCTCGATGTGAACGACTTCTTTAACGAGTACGGCGGCTGGTGCGACTACATGCAGGACACGCACCGCCAATGGAACGTGGTGCTCTCCAGCGACCTCGAGTTTGAAAAAATCAAAGACCTGCCGATGCTCATCCTGCCGTCGGTGCTCAGCCTGACCAATGCAAACTTCCGAGCATTGAAAAAATACCTGGAAAGCGGCGGACGTGTTCTGGCCACCGGCAAAACCGGCCTGCGCTTTGGACCCGACGGCCACCTGATGAAACGTCCGGAAAACCCGCTGAAACAGCTGGAGAGCTTTGCGAACTTCCAGCGGGTGGCGGCCCAGCCGGCCGCTCCGTATTGGCTTTTGAAGAAAAATGATGAGAAGCTCGACCAGTTGCTGGAGGATCTCGATCAGGTTGTTGAGACTGACGCTGAAATCCACGTTGGCGTTACCCTCAGTCGCAGCCTGCCGGGCGAACCGAGGAGCCTGAGCCTCGACCTGAACAACAATAACTTTGATCCCGCAACCGATACCTTCACGGCGACCAAACCGTTCAACGTATCCATTCGCATGCCGGCTAATTTTAAGCCGCCATTTGAGGTGTCGGTTTCCGAACTAGGCAAAGAGTCCCGGTCGATGAAGTTTACGCGAAAAGGCGGTCGCCTGAGCATCAACTTTGAGCCGTTTGATATCTATCAGTTGATTCAAATCGTAGAGAAAAAATAATATGATCAAAATGAAAATAGAACTAATCTTATGTGCCGGTCTGCTGGGAATGACTGCATTTGCAAATGCATCTGCCGCCGCTAAACCGAATGTGATTCTAATTGTCGCTGACGATTTGGGTATCGGAGATGTCAGTTGTTATGGTGATGGGAAAATTGAGACGCCACATCTCGATAAATTGGCCAGCCAGGGGTTGCGTCTGACTGATGCACACTCGGCATCTGCTGTCTGTACGCCTTCGCGCTTTGCGATGCTTTCTGGACGAAATTACTGGTCGAAATGGAATGGCGAATTATTGATTCGTGAGGAGTGGAATACACTGCCCGATGTATTTCGTGAAAATGGCTATGCAACAGCATACTTCGGAAAATGGCATCTGGGTTGGGGCGAAAATTACGAAGGTCGTGAACATCGTCAGGATATCGACTGGAATCAAACGCTACCAGCAGGCGTACTTGAATGTGGCTTCGATACCTACTTTGGAACTCCATTCTCAGCCAATGAGCCCCCATCGGTATTTGTAAAAGATCGCACCGTGGTAGCGCTTGATCCTGAAGACCCAATGGAGATCATAGCTCCTAAACTAAGCCCCCCTTGGGGTCGAAGCACCGGAGCGAAGAAAGCCCACGCTGCACGTCCGGAAAGCCGTATTGATCTTATTGTTACTAAGAAAACACAAGAGTGGATTAAAAATAACAGTGCAAAGCCGTTTTTCCGCCTCTTCACGGATTTCGGACAATAGGCAGCCAGGGTCTTCTTTCTTAGCTGCTTGTCTGTCTTAGATTAGAGGCGTCGATGAGTCCGGTGATTGCTGTGATTTAGAGGGTTGAGAAGGTGCTGGC
>Ga0222662_1000782_pt1 | contig 20812 bp, 24 predicted proteins | sample AntAcemetagen600_FD_179821 | JGI IMG/M metagenome (GOLD analysis project Ga0222662, IMG submission 179821) | Saline water microbial communities from Ace Lake, Antarctica - #600 | ecosystem: Environmental > Aquatic > Non-marine Saline and Alkaline > Saline | place: Antarctica: Ace Lake...
TAGGTAAAACGTAGCCGTGCCTCCACCTAAAGCCGTTACACCGTCGCTGGCATAGAACTTCTGGAAAGCATTTACTATTGTTGAGGTGTTAGCCATTATTCGTCTTCCTCTAGAGTGCGTCCGGCAGCTCCTACAGCCCAAGCATTTAGCCTTCTAAGTGCAACAGGGGATAATTTTTCTGGATTTTCAGCCATTAATACTTTCTTAAATAAGTCTTCATCGAATATAGAAGCAATAATCAATCGTTTTGCCGGATTAACAAGGCCGCTTATTCCCAATTTCCGAAATTGCTGTGCAAAGATTCCAGGTATTTGAACCGTTCCTCCCGCGCCAATTCTAGTGCCAACACTGCGACCATAAGCAGCACCCATAACCCCTAGCAATGCGTCAGTTGTTTGGCTCAACTTGTCGCCGGTGACTCCCTCAATGGAAGTTCGCGCCGCTCTGGCCGCGTCTTGTCTTTCGGCAGCCTTAACTATCTGGAAAAGCCTTTTAGCCTCGTCAGGTTTAAATAGCTCAAGCACTGTAGCGCGCCCCGCCCTAGAGGTTGTTAGCTCCGACAGAGACGCGCCTGAGAGAACACCGGACTCATTAACCGACTTGGACATAAGATAGTCCATAAAGCCCTGCTGTAGACCCTCAAAGGCTTCCCCATCACCCACCATATCGACAAGTTTCTGTACTTCTAATCGCGGATTTCGAGCATTGAACACTTCATTAAAGGCTTTCTCTGGCCCTTGGTTAATCAATAACGCCGCCTTAGACACCTTGGGGTCATCTAAAGACTTCAGCCCCTCTTTTCTCAAGGCGTTTGAAGCGGTCAGCATATCGCCGGATTGAATAGCTCTCTCTATATCCTGCTTGATCTGCGGGAATCTATCTAAAACCTCTTTGTTATTACGCAAGAACGAGTTAGCAGAAGCGCCATTAACGCCACCATCACGAACAGCAGCCCGCATGAATTCATCTTTTACGAAAGAATCCATAGCTTGATATATCTCATTAGGATCGCCGCCGTTAAAACTAGCGGCCGCCCATATATCGTCAAACGCCTGCCCACCTTTACCGCCCGTTCTGCCAAGCGTGTCGGATAAGGTCAATGCCTCCGGTATCATATCCCCACTGTCAGCGCCGGTTCGCATTATCTTGCCTACCGCGCCTTGTCTAAACACTTCATTCTTCTGTCGTGAGAAGTTCACCGCTTCTGAAACCAAGTCGGCATTCTGTCCCTGAGATAAAGCCAAGTCCTCAGTTATTGAATTAGCCAAATCATCGGCTATTCGCGCCATGTTAAAGTCTGGATCAGCGCCTTTTCTGTTGTTCCTTGCAAGGTTCCTCAAAGTGCTTTGAGCATTCCGCATTTCCTTGACTGTGGTTAAGCCGCCAAGAGAACTTCTGCCATTACGTGAAAAGAAATCAACAGCATAAGAAGGTATAGAGTGAGCGCCAGTTTGCCCCGCCTCTCTCTGAAGCTCTCTAAGCCTGTTTTGTGTGTTGCCGGTAGGGGTTATCGCCTGTTGGTTTACTCTGTCCCAAAAGACCTTCTCCTGCGCTCTAGCATCGTCTAAAGCTCCCTCGATGCTTTTCCTAGCAATTCGATTCGCGTCTTCCGCCGAGTTAAGAGGAAACATTTTCTCAATGTCTTCATCGGCTTGCCTAGCAGCAATGGCTACACGCTCATTTAATAGCGCCGTGTAGTCTCTGCGTATGCCTTCAGCGCCCTCTCTAGCCGCAGACTCTCCAACATCACCACGCATAGAACCCAAGATAACTTCATTCAGGCTTTCAAGCTGTTCCGCAGACTTGTTTCTAAGCGCGTCTGATTCGCTGATAACTGATTTTTCTAGGCTTAATAGGCCGCGATTGCCGGATAATTGAGCAGGAGTCATTATCTCTCTGGCAGCAGGCAGCACGTCGGCATCCATAGACTCAGCTATCTCAGCAGGAGATTGACCGCTTGTAGCCCTTTGAAATCTTTCGGAGGCTCTACCGCCTGCCGTTTTCGCGTTCATTGTTCTAGCTATTTCCTTCCATGTTTGTTTTCCGTATGCAACCGCCGTCCTAATTACAGGCAGCTTATCCGAAACCGCATTCACAACCCTAACGCCTCCACGCACAGCGGCTTTACCGGCTGCTACCGATGACCCTCCAAGAATCTCTCCAATGAATCTAGCCGCTTCAGAATCAGGAAATGCCTCGTTAGCATAGAAGCCACCCGCGCCAGAAGTAGCGCCCATTCCAGCCTCAGCAGCAACAAACTTCTTTGGGCCTTTGGCAAACTGGCGACCTATGCCGTGAGTAAAGTTTTGGAGCTTTTGTACAATAGTCTTCGCTTCGCCAATAACAGGCTTAATTCTAGTAGCCGCCGCGCCCATAGGAATAGCCATCATTGCCGATTCAGTGCCGACTTGACCAATACGCCCGCCCAAAGTTTCAGGGGTTTCAACTCCAGAAAATGGGATTCCAGACTGTGCGCCCTGCTTTAAATCAGCCAAAAATCCTTGAGGCTCAGGCTCAACAAGGTCTTTCAGCCGAGAGGTTTGCACTTCCTCGACCTGCTCAGGCTGATCAACTAATGTTTTCAGTCTACTTTGTGGAGGCATTAGATAACCTTTGGAATATCGCTTCTTCTGCTTCGTCGGATAACTGGGCTAATTCTGCTTCTGAACTACTGCGTATAAATTCTTCCAGAGAGGCCATAGGCGTAGCCATAACAACTTCAGGAGAGCTTAGTATATCAGCATCGACATAGCCCATAATATCTAGGAAGTAAGACATATCATTAGCCTGCCTAAACGCTGCGCCCCGCATATCATCGGGCATTCTAGGGTTGCTAAGGTCTGCCTCTGCCTGCTTTAATGCATTACTCAACAGAATATGTAAACCCTTCATCTGAGCGCGAACCTCTTTGCCTCCAGAGAAAAAGGAAGGGCTAATTTTAGCCATATCCTCACGAATCCGCTCAATCTCTTTAACGGGGTATTTGTCGTTAATAGAAAATGACTTCACAAGCCACTGAACCGCCGCGTCAGCAACTTGTCGATTAGTAACAGTCTCAGGAAATCCCTCTATTCCAATCATTGCTCCGACCTTAGTGGCAAAAGCCTTAGTAGAAGACTCTGGGCCTGAAGTCTGACTGCTCATTCCGTATAGAGAGAATGGTTGATCGTTAGGGCCGGTATCTTCTATTTCGCCACCGCCAATTTGTATCTCGGTTACTTCGCCGGTAATCTTGTTTGTTGATATGGCGCGGCCTTGGTCGGTCATCTCAAAAGTGACGTTATCATCAACTATGTTTGTTGCCGTGGTTAAAGCCTGTTCTGGATCAATTCCCATCTCTACAAGCTGTGGCGTTATGTTCGCTATCTCTTCTGTTCGCTGTCTGGTAACAGGGTCTTTTTCGTTAGCAACCTGCTTGTATTGCTCATGCTGCTCAGGCGTGAAGGTTTCTATATCATAATCTTCTTTGTAGGGAGAGCGATTAATTTGGTCTGCCGCATAGGCTTTGGCCGTTTCAAAGTCGTCAATGTTTGCCGCTTCTCCAGCCATTTGGTTGTAAAAAGCGATTGATGCCTCTTCACGGGCAAGCCTATCCAGCTCAGCCTGACGCGCATCACTTGCCGCTTGCCGCTCAGACACAGCCCTAGCCTGCTCCGTTCTTTGTTGTGTGGCCGCTCGCTGCCCTTCAATTTTCTCACCCTCCATTCTGGTTCGTTCCATCTGGTTGGCAAGCTCAGGGTTTTGCGCGTACAGCCCAGACAAATCACCGCTCATATAGGCACTCTTGGCCGCATCACGAGTAGCGCCGCGCTCTCTACCTTGCTCGATAGTCGCCATGCCGCGTTCAAAAAATGGAGTGTATAAAGGCATAATTGTTCCTAGTACATCTGATTGTCGATTATTTGCTGTTTTGTATAGCCTGACGTATTTGCTGAAGGTCTGCCAAGATAAGACGAATAGCCCTGAGCGACACCACCAACAATATCAGCAATCGCCGCATTCTGAGCCGCTACGCCTTGCATCCGTAAATTAGCGCCCGGTTGACCATTTGGCATATTGCCCGTAATCAATCCGCCTGCCTGTAATTGAGTGTCTAGTTGTGTTCCAGCCGCACCCATCCTGTAAGGACTTCCAGCGGTCCCCCTGTCAAAGCCAGTGGCTGCTATTTCATAACCCTCTGTGCCCGTCCTACCTGTAGCTAATTCAACGCCAGCGCCCTCTAGGCCCGTCTGCCGCATGTCGCGCAAGAAAGCGCCCTCTCCTCCCGTGCGTAAAGATGCCTGTCGTAGTTGCTCTGCGTTCGCCTGTGCGCCCATTTGAGCATTTAAAGCCGTTGTTTCAGCGCCTTGCGTAGCACTCAAAGCCCTGCCCTCTGCACTTAAACCAGCCTGAGCCGCGTTCATGTAGTTTTGGCCCACATCTCTAGCCGTTTGCGCCTCAAACCCCGAAACAGCGCCCGCCGCATTTGGATTGGCTTGTTGCTGGAGCATGTTCATATAGTTTTGGTAATACGATTGCTCAATTCCAGCCCGCTCGTAATTACCGCGATTAGCCCTATCCGCACCCTCTTGGATTCTGCGCCCTGAATACAACGAACCGGCATTTGCGCCTTCTTGCCGTATATCCTCCATCGTGGCTTCTTGAGCGCCGGTAGAGGCATCCATAGCCGCCTGATAAGCGGGGGAATCACGGTAGCCCTTGTATTGCTCGCCAGGACTAAGACCTAGTTCCGCGCCCAATTGCCCTACAGCTTGCCTTTCGGAGTTTAGAAAGGGGGAATATCTCTCGTCAATATTGCCGAATGCGTCCGTCTGTACAGCACTAGCCCGCTCTGCTTGAGCTGTCACGTTGCCAGCAGCGCCACGCAAGCTCTCTACGCCTTGAGACGTGGCATTTCTTAGCGAATTAACGCCCTGATTAGCCGTGCTAGTTATCCGCCCTGCGCCCGCTTCACCGGTTGCTTGTCGTTCGTCAGCCGCAACGCCGATTCTCTCGTAAAGATCGTAAGCAAGACCCTCATTTCTAGCGGCGAAGTCCTGCGCCTTTTTAGCGTAGTCGGCTCCCTTTGTCTGTCGAGTTGTGGCGAATTTCTCAGCACTGTCTGCGTATTCATTGGAAAATGTTTCGTAATTCTCCGCGCCTAATTCGGCTAAAACGCCTTCTTCAATAGCTACCGCCGCCGCCTCATCGCCTCTTTGACGAAGTGTATCGGCCTCAATTTTAGCTTGTGCGAACCTCTCCCTCTCAAGAGCATCAATTCGCTTGCCTTCGCTTTCTGCGGACTTGTTCGCCGCCACGCCAGATGCTACGGCGGCTACTCCGCCGATAATGGCGGGTATAAAGGGAGCTACTGGCATGGAGCCTCCTTCACGAAGTAATAATATTCGTTGTCTTTGTCTACTTCGGTCATAAATTCTCTCGCTAGAGCTGTAGATGCCGGATTATCCAAGCACGTCATTGAGGTAATCTTGTCGCAACGGGCAAACATATAAGTAAACATTTCCTTCAATGCGTCTCTCAACATTTTGCCGCGCCCCTTCTTTAAAGCCTGTGTATGCAATTCGTAAGAATCATCGCGCTTAATCAAAACAAATCCACCGTATTCATAGGTCAGGACAATGTTGTTAGTGTCTTTGATAAACTCGCTCAAATCCACGTCCTCAATTACTTTGGCGCCACCACGCACAGCGGGGTCATTAATCACCGAGTTAATAAACGCGGCATCAAAGTCGCGCTTTACCATGTGGCTACCGCTACTCGTACCCATGCGTCAGTATCCCAACAAATGTAAATGTAATCCTCATCAGCGACTATCGTGCCTTTATCGCCTGCAGCCGTAGCTGAAGCCGGTGTGTCTATTCCTACCGATCTGCCTAGTAGATAAAGATAGTCTTCAAGATACGAAGTCGCCTTCCCGTCTTTAGTAATCGCAATGTCTGGGCTGAAATCACTCGCCATTACATGCTTACCTCGGCCTCTGCATCAATCGAATAAAACTGTACTCTTACCGGATCTGTTACCGATAACTCTAAAATGAAATCTTTGTGCCTTACCAGCTTGCCGAAATTCCTCAAAACAACGCGCTTCGCATGATCACCCCATCCACCCAATGAAATAGGCGAGTGATTAATGTAAGTCTTGCCGCCGTCCTTCGAATATCTAACCAGCATCAATGGGTCGGTCAGAGAAGGCGATTCAGCTACTCCTACCTCCATATCGACCGCAATTACAGGCAAAAACACGTCTTTTGTAAAACTAATCGACGGGCAGCGCATTGTCGCTTTTAATATCTCCCCGCCCTCTGTCTTTGCATCAGGGTCTAGTATCCAAATGCTCCCGTCTATTCTATCACCGATATAGATGATGTTTTGGTCGCTCAAAGAGTAGTTAGCCCGCCATGCCTCGCCATTAGTAGATGATCGGGTAGTGGAAAGTCCGGTATACACGTTATAGCCCCACGTGTAGTTCACATCAGGAAATGACAAGTAATACATCTTATGGTGCGGTGTATCGACAAAAAAGCCAATACAACTAGCTATTTCTGAGGCTGTAAATCCCGGATTCTGCACCGTTCCATCACCGCGAATCTTTAACTCAAACTCCAAGTCCGAAATTGTCTTAATGTCAGTGCCTTTGACCAGAGATATAGTCGAGTCATCGGCCAGAAAAGCAAAATAATCGTCCTGCTCAGCAAAAGAGCTTTTGGCTAAGATGCCTACGTTCTGACCCATGCCTTTAACTGGGCGAATAGGCACCAGAGAATCAGTAACACTCTGGAAGTATTCCATCGTCTTGCCGCCCAGCGTCCACATAGCCGACTTTTTGGAGATGTTAATCACCACCTCATCAGGCTTGTATTCCGCCGATATGAACGACAAAGGGTTATAAGACGTGCCATCGGACACATCGGAGGCGAATATCTCGTTTCTGTTGTCCCTAGTACACCAAAATCGCTCGTTTAATACCGTTACCGAAGTAGTGGGGAAGAAATCCACGTCGGTTATCTCAACCAAGCCATTCGAGTCGTATATATAACCCTGTCCTTCACCGTTCAGAATCATCACCTGATTGTCACCGGGTACCGAGTTAGACACGATTGTAGCCACTCCAGAGCCGCCCACAACGCCTAAAAACACAGGCACACCCGTAGCAAATCGATACAGCCCAACACCAGAGACAAAATACTTAAACCCACTGTTTAGGTGGATATTCGAGCGCATAGGGTTAGTCAGCGAATCATCATGTAGAGTTAGCCCGTCAAGACGCTTAACAGAGATGAAATCACCATCTCGATTAGTCTCAGCGAGCATATTGACTAAATTGCCCTTCTCCTTAATGGAGTTGTAAGCGCCACTCTTGAGCCCTAATGGGATATTCATTAGTCAACGCCTATTATTAGGCTAATAATGAACTTGATTAGCTGGAACGCCACTATCTTTGCCTCATTTTCACTGTAATCGGATAGTTCGCCACGTCGAAGCCTAATGCCACATCCAGAGATTCCATAGCTAATTGCTTTAATTCTGCCGATCTTTGGGGAGTACAGCCGTATTTGGGGATAAGTCGCACAGCTAGATTGTAAGCTATGCACTCAAACCACTGCTCTGGCAGGTCAAACGTATTCGCCGCCTCTTCCATGATCTGAATTTGTCGCTCGTAGCTGAATCTGATCACCGGAATAGCCGAAACGGGCGGATTCCAGACAAACATCGTGCCAGTTGGCTGAAGTCTGGAGTAATAAGTCTGAATTACTGTGCCGTTTTGGTTCTTATTCGGCAATTGCTCGTAATCTTCCTTCGAAAGAAAATTAATAGGCACTTCGTAATCGGTCGTTTCCTTCCTTCTCACCGACGTTACACGTGAAACGGGCTTAAACGAGTCTAGCGTGTAGTGATAGACCACATTGCCACTAGCAGCCGCCACAAGCAGTGCATCATTGAGAGTTACCGTGTCATTAGCAACAAACGAAGCAATAGTAGACCAGTGCAGGTCGTTATCGTCCGTCACAACGCCTATGGGGTCGTTTACAGCAAATCCGGTAGTAGAGGTCACAGATATTACCGTCTGCCCTATGGCCTCTGCGGCGTCCGTGGTGGTCTCGTTGTAATCGTTGGCTAAATGGGTAGTCGCATCACCGAAAGGGTAAGAAGCCTGCCCGATAGTGAGGAATAAAGTGCCGGTTTCATAGACCCACAAATGCAGCCCCTGACCTTCCCATGCTTTGATCATAAAATTCAGCGTTCGCCTTCCTCTTTGAAGCATATCTCCAGACAGAGTCTCGCCGTCCTGCCCTATTTGCAATAAATCAAACGACTCTTCAAGAAGCTCATTGAGGCTTGTCGCAAGTGAATATGTGCCGCTAGTTGCCATTAAATGACCTCTGGAGGAGTTGCCGCTGCCTCAGATGGATTGTTGGACTCAAAGCGTGTGTTCTTGTACGTCACAGTCTCAAGAATCGTAGGCGCGAAGTCTTGCTTGTTTCTGGGGCTCACCGCTTCAGGAACACCATAAAATCCCTGCCAGTCTCGCACCACCTCGGTAGATTTCTTCTTGAAACCGGTTATATCGTCTATGGTATTCGACGCATTTGGCTGAAAGTAGTTAGTTGTTACATAACTTCCCATTGTCTCTACTCCCTTACCAAGACCCCTGTCCTTGTGTGACACTAAACTTCACTGTGCCGCTAGTGTAAGAATTGAATATCAATCTCGACCCCATTACCGGAAAGGCGTAGTTGCCGTTGTCGGTAGCAGTCTTAGCGGAAAGTCCGTCAGTGCTTAACCAGATAGCGTCAGCATCCCAGCTTGAAGTGCCGTAAGAATTCTGTGGCAGATCAAAAGTGTGCTGTACCGTGTAGTCTAGCGTTCCAGAGATAACACCCACGCCGATGGACGCATTAAAGGGCTGTTGCGCGTAGTCAGTCTTGTAGGCTAGTGTCGCCATGGGGCTTGTGCTGCCCGATAGCCAGCCACCTTCGATATTGCCCGTTACAGCGCCATCTACGGTAATGCTTGAAACAGTCGTCCAGTATTTAACCGAGGTAGCTGTGCCCGCGTTAGCTAGGGTCAATTCCTCAACCTGTGCCCCGCCGCCAAACGTCCCTGTAATGGTAGCAACAACGCCTGAGTTATTGCCTGAGCCTTCAATGGCTATGAGCTGGCCTTGCTTGGCATTAGGCAGAGCTACACCGTAGGCATAGGCAACGCCATCCACAACTAAGGCTCCATCGAGCGTCAAAGCACCCGCCGCGCCTGTGGTTTGGTCTTCAATGATTCCATTCGCGTCATTAGTGAGCGCAATGGTTGTGATTATTTGGGGTCGCATCGTTAAATCCTCTTAATAAATCTGTTTGTATTATACAGCAGCACGTTACCCGCTCCGCTGAGTTGCGCGAGTATTCACCAAATTAGAATAAGATTTGCCGTGACCGCGATACATAATGCCATTGCCATTGTAAGGTTTAATGGATAGCTGGCACCTTTCGTCGAGTCCAGTATTGAATAATGTCAGCGTGTTACTTGGCTGAAGCAAAGGAAGCGATAATACTAATCCATCCTTGCCGGAAGAGAACGCCTTTCCACAGTCATCGTGGATAATAAACAAGTAATCCTCATCTAGCGGAACATGGTCAATATCGAGAATCGAAGTCTCATAACCACACTCCGCTAGAGAGAAACGCACTATGTAGCAACAGTCGGTGCAAGTGCGCCCGATACGTTAATCGCATCAGTGGCGAAACACTCGTAAGAACGACATGAGCCTGGGTCAACGCCGCCGATACCCGCTACAGACGAGCCGTAGAAGTTACGTACAAGAGCGCCTGTGCAAGCCGAAACAAGCTCAAGAGCCAAATCAGCCGCTTGGAGCTGCATCAAAGTACAATCCCTTACAGTCAGATTAGTGCAAACCTTGCCTGTAGGGTTATGAACAGGAGCAACGGAGAAATCACCGAAAATATCGCAGTTCTCAATAATAACGCCCTCAGAGACTTCGCTGAGTTTGATGCCGTCAGTAGAGCCAACAGCAGGAGAGGTTAGCTTGCAGCCAGAAACCACAACACGGTCACAATCGTTAGCAGAAGCACCGCCAACATCAATGCCCGTGACAAATTGACGAGCTGTAGCCGCTACGCGCGAACGACACTCAACATCGACGATCTGAATGTCGGAACCAGTGACCTCAACCATAATAGTATTATCATGCTCGGCCAACAGGAGAAAGTTTTGAAACACTGAGCTAGCACCTGAAACGATAATACTAGAGGCCACAGCCGATAGTGTAATCGTCGGTCTGAGAGTGCCAGCACCAAGACCAATGATAGCAACGCCCGAAACATCAGGGACTAGGCTAGTCGCGTTAGCAACAGTCTCAGTATAGCCAGGCATTACAAAGATAACGTCACCGCGAGCCGCGACACACTGATTAATAGCGTGGTCGATAGTCGCAAAGGGTCGTTGGTATGTGCCTGATTGAATAGAGGTAGAATCTTCGCCAGCTACTACACCAGAATCCCCACCAAGGCGCACAGAAGTAGAATTGACCCAGAAAACCTTGCCGGGATTAGTTGTAACTAGAGGGACACCGCGAACAGTGACCACATCCTTGAAACCATTTTGATAAGTTGAAATTGACATTTTATTTCCTGTAAACCCCTATAGGGTCCGTAGAATTTTTACAGTTCAATAAATAAAGGGGTTTTTACACCCCCATATTCTCTATGTACCACTACCAAAAGCAGCGCGTGGGTCAGTCAAGCCGTAAGACTTATAGAACATTCCTTTTGATCGGAAGTTAGAAGTACCAAAGTCATTATCTTGCTCAAACGTGTAGTCCATGCGGTTGAAACGGCAGAAGCCATTATCAACATTGGTTTTGATAAACCAATCTGTCGCAGAAGTGAAACGGTGATTGACGTGATAGCCATCTGGGAATATGTCCGAGATAGGGTTCACTGTCGCCGTGTTAGCTGAATTAGGCTCAAACCGTGACTTCAAGATCCGGTCTGCAATCCAGCGTAGCTGTCGAGGTATGTGCAGGCTTTGGGCCTTCGCATCGATCAACAGGTTAGCGCCATCGCGGTAGTCCTCAAGAGCCGTCAGAGCGTCCTCAATCGCAGCCTGACTTAGCGCCGTGAAGGATGCGTTACGGTTCGAGAATGTGCCGCCTTTGCCCAATACGTGAGCTGTGGAGAACAAGGGAACGCCATCACCAATGTTATTAGTGTAGCCGTTATTGATCACATCAGCCGCTAGCTGCTCATCAGTATGCTTCAGTGAACGACCAAGACATTTACCGGCTGTATTAACCAGGTCTTGATACTTGTTGTTCATCAAGGCTTCCATCGTAATGATAGTGCCTAGCGCATACACGTTATGAGTGTAAGTAGTAGTGAAGTCCTGCTTCTCGTTGTCGTAACCGATTGCAGTGCCTTCAGGCTTGAGAGCTGCAAGACCAGTACCGGACAACGAAACGTCTAGCTCGTATGCCTTGTCTGATTCTTTAGTCTCAAAGATTGCGTCTAGCTCCATTGGTAAATCTTCATACTCCAATGTCGCTACTGCTCGAATACCCTCTTGGAGCAATCGGGCGGTACTACCTTGTGTCTGAATTGACATCGCCATGATTATGAAACTCCAGTTGTGTTGTTGAGGTTGGTTAGATTAGAGGTGACAATCCAACGAGCGTTTGTGCCTACAGCGTTACCAGTTGAAGCGTCAAGCTCTACGAGCCTGAAAACAACAGTGTTGGACGTGGCTGGGGATGCAGATTGGATCTCCATTGCAGAAGCGCCGGTAACAGTGTTACCAGAGCCAACAGTGGCAATATCTACGTTCATCCCTATGTCTAGCCGAGACATTGAACCGCCAACAGAGTCCTCTTGAACCGAGCATAAAAGCCCGTCCATAGGAATGACTCGGCCAGTTCTCAGCGTACTAGCTACACGGTAGTTAGCAGAGGAGAGAGAGCCTTCGTCAGCAAAGTTAGGGTCTAGGGATACGAGAACGCCGTAAGGTCGATCACCTGCGGCGCATTGGGTTACTTCTGGCGATGTTGCATCTGCTGAGCCTGTGCCCGTCAGTTTTACAACGTCTCCAATAAAGCAGGCTGTACCAGTAGCTGCAAGGAATGAGCATTTCTGCGCCTTGCCGTGGTAGTCACTGCCGTCGAGTGTGCCAACGACTTGAAAACCGTTAGCTGCATCAATATTAGCCATGTTTGGCCTCCGAAAGTTAAAAGAATTATTACAACCTCACCGCTTTTGGTTTGGTTAGTTGTGTAATTCTCCGCTTTCGGAGGAATACTGATTTAAGCGCCGCTCTTGGGCTATATACTGTGATAATACACCATTATTTAGCGGAATACGCAATAGTTTCTTTAGGTATTACGCATTCACGCCAAATAATGAAGGTTTTAGCTATTTCTTATCTGATTATGCCCCTGTCCTCGGCCTCCAGCCTCTTCAAGATTGGGGGCGTATGTCTGAGCGTTCACATCGGATTGATTCGCACCACCGGACATAGCCGCCGCAATAGCTGCCTGTCGTTCGCGCTGAGGACCAAGTTTTACACGGTCATACTCTTCAGGCTCCATCATTAACAGCCAAACCTTAAAGGCTGTACCGTCTGACTCGCCACCGTGCCAATTCACATATTCCGAATCGCCCTTATCATTCAAGCCCTTGTAGATTTTACGCTGCTCTGACTTGCGCTCTACCGGAACCGCGCCTTGGTCAATCCACCACTGCACGTCACCATCCACGTCATTGATCTTCAAAAACTTCATATCGGGATGCAATGCCTCATAAAACGAGGAATCTAGCTTCATGTTGCGCGACAGGTTGGGCCGGACTGCCTTCGTGTTCTCGTTAGCCTTCCCGCCATCCACTGGCTGTCTTTGGTTCTTGTCTGCATTCTTATCAAACATAGTCTTATCCTTGTAGAAGTCGTTTCTTGAATTCTTCGGCCTTTGCAGGGTTCTTGAGCTTGATTGACTCGTACATCGCCGTAGCTGCGCTCTGATTGCGCGGATCTTCGGTATCATCAATCTTGAAGTCGCTCAGTTTCTTGTCATTACTGCCCTTGCCACCTTTGCCTCCACGGCCTGTACCCGCTCGGTTATTGCGAGGGCTTGCGAATAGGTCAGAGTTAAGCTCCTTAGCCTTTCTCAAGGCCGAGGCTAGGTTCTTAGCTATCTGCGCGTCCGTGATAGGTCTAGTGCCGCCACCTAAAGCGTCAATGCCAGCATCGTGGAAAGCAATCATGTCAGCGTGGAAGTCAGCGTTATAGTCGGCGCTATCCTTATCAAGAATAGGGTTATCAGCCACAAAAGACGTGATTACGGGGTTAATCTCAGGCGCTTTGGGTGTTTCTTTGGTAGCCAGAGAGTCTATCTCCCTCGACGTTTTAAGCGCTCCTTCTACGTCCATTTCGTCCTTTTGCTTGGCTAATTGCTCCTCAAGCTCAACCTTGTACGCCGCCGCCTGTGCTTTCCGAGTATCTTCAGCCGCACTGACCACATCGGTCAGCATGTCCTTAACGCCCCTTACATCGTCCTTCAGGGCTTTGTTGTCTTGGATAATGTCATACTGAGCCTTATAGGCGTTCTTACCTCGATAATCGTCAGGGTCTTTGCCTGCTGCTATCCAGTCTTCATATCCCATGTAGCCTGGAATCTCTTCGGGGGCTTCTTCTTCATTCTCTTCTTCGTCTTGAGCGGGCAATTCCTCCCCATCCAAGTCGTCGCTTTGGGCTTTCTCAAGGTCAGCCGTAATCTCTTCCATTGATCTACTCATTACAGCTCTCCTCATAAAATCCGATTATGTCTTCATCGTTTAGCAGCCGGTACATATTGCCGCTGCCCTTGGGTTCTTCGTCTGCCTTGCCTGCGTAGTTCTGATAGAGAACAACTTGACCGACCTTCGCCCATGCTCCAGTGTCTACAATGTGACTTCCCTTCCATGCAGCCCTGCCAACATCAACAATGATTCCGCGATCTGAGCCTCTAGTCTCACGCTCTAGCTGATCGTTAGACTTGGATTCAAAACCTAGCCTTTCGAGAGTTTCGAACTTTTCCTTATCTTCGCCAGAAAAGCCCTTATCAGCGGGAATGCAATAGACTTTTATGCGGTAGCCTGCGGGGTTCGATAGGCTCTTGTTGCAGATTTCTTTAGCCTTGGCGACTATCTCAGGAGTTATCTTCAGCATCGTCAGCCTCCTCAACCATCTGATAGTGATCAAACAGAACCTCTGGGGCCATAGACGCACGATAGCCTGTCTTCTGGCCCTCGTAGAATGAGAGCCTGTGACAAGTTAGGTCGTTATTTGTGGGGTCTTGAATCTGTCCAGAATTAACAATGTCTTCTACATCACTAACCTGATTCTCTAAGCACATCAGATGATACTTAGTTACGGGGTCATCAAGCCATATCTCGACTTGGGTCTTGCTTAATCGTTTGAATCGGTCTTCCATTTAACTGTCCTCCTTCGGACTCTATGAATTGATCTTCAATTCGTGTTACTTGGTTCAACGCATCGCCATAGCTTAGGCCAGCGTCCTTAACCAATTTTGCTAATGATTCGGCATAGTTCTTAGTAATAGTGGATTCGTCTAGGTCTGCTTGTAGACCCGCCTTCGTCAACTCAAGGGCAGAATCTCTTACCTGCTTTAACTTCTCAGCCTCATGCTTGAACTTCTCTAACTCATGCTTGGATTCATCAACAGCTATCTTTCTGTTCTCAAACTCCATAAGCATGGCCTCACGCGCCGCTTCTTTCTGCTTCGCTTCCTGTTCTTCAGGGCTTGGGCCTTGTGGGGGTTCTGGTGCTAGTCGGTCAACATCGTCAGTGCCTAACGCTTCCATCAGGTCGATTGATGCCTGCCGAATATCTACAACGCTGCGCCCAACGCGCTCCATCTGCCCTAACGCTATGTCGTAGACGTTCTGAGCCTTGCCTACGCGCTCAATATCACTACCCTTTGACGGGTCAGCAACGAGGTTGACGTCGCAATCATCGGGGTTGAAGTCAGCCTTCATGTTGGCTTCTGTCGGTAAATCTAAGACTTTGTTGTACTTGAACGAATCGTGGTGCTTGAAGTTCAATAGCCCGATCTTCTGGAATTCCTTACGCTGTGCGCCATATACGCGCATGACAATAGAGTTAGGAGTCTTTAAGCCTTGCTGTAGTCGTGCCAAGTAAAGGCTTGCCGCCTCACCCGTTTGCGCCTCTACGTTATAAGCTGCCGTGGTCATAGTCCTGGCCGAGTCGATTAGAAATGACATAAGCTCAAACAGAGTAGACGAGGGGCCAGAGAAGGGAAGTTGTAAGACGTTTTGTTGTAGCGAGCCTTGCACGCCGCCCATCTCAACAGGGGTTAATTGGCCCATCTGCACGTCAATCGGGCCTGCTTGCTGTCTATTGCCTCGACCTTTGCCAATACCCATAGCGATTAAGCCAGAGTTAGCAGTCGTGAGATTGAGCGTTCCTGCGTCGATGTTGTCACGTAACAGCGTGTTAATGGCAGTAAACATAGGTCCGAGCAATATGCCCCATCCTACGCCCATTGGGCCACCTTCAGGGTCAGGAAGGAAGATAGTCTGCGTGTAGACTTCCTTATCCTCAATGCGTACCAGTGCGCCACCTTCGCTGTAGTGTATTAAGTCTTCGTCGTAATCAGGGTATAGGTAGACAATCTTATTCTTGGCTGGATAGAGAACAGCACAATAAGGCTCTTTGATGCCATCCTCGTCTAGGTCTATCCATGTATGTGCTTCGATGAAATCAAAGGAATGCTTATCATCTTCGAGGTCGTCCTCGTCAATATCCCATGCCTGGTCGCCGCGTATGTAGCCAATCAGCTCATTGCGTGAATAGGTCACTTCCTCAAACTTGTCAGGAGCCTCACTGAATGACTCGCAAGCCATGTCAAACACGATCTTGTCGGCCATCTTCAGGTCAGAGCATATCTTCTTGAGGTCAGAGTTGAAGTAAGTCTTCTTGTAGTACGTGCCAACACAAGGCAAGGCAAGCAGAGCTTTGTCGGTAGAATCGCGCCACAACGGCACGTCATTGGTTATTTGGTAGTTCGAATACTCTTCAACACGGCTAGCGCGGTCTTCTTTGACCTTCTCCATCTTCTCGACTTGCGCGTCATACTGAGCCTTAATCTGCTGTGCTTGCTCAGGTGGCGCCCCTTCGGGTATCTCTAGCTCTGGCACCTTAGCGCCGTTTATCTTCACGCTTACAAGGTCTTCGCTCCATACCAAATCAGGTACAGCGCGCCCATGAAAGTCTAGCATTGCCTCGAAGATATAAGGCAGCATCGCGACACTAGCACCAGCAAAAGGGAAGTCTTTGGAGTCTATGTCATTGCCTGAAGAGTCGGAGGGCTGCATCTTAGCCAGCATCAGCGCCTTGGTGTAGCGCTTCTTCCAGTTCGCCATCGACTGCTTCGCAGCACCGTATAGCTTGTGGGTCTCGTTGTAGATCGAGGCATTAGTCTTGGGCTTGACGTTATCCGCGCCCTTTAATTCGTCTAATTGATCAACAAGATTGCCCGCGTCAAGGTTATCAACTAACAGGCCGGTTTCTTCATTGGGGACTTCTGATTCGTACTTAGCCACGATTAGCTACCTTCTTCAGTTCTGTTTTGGTCATGGGTCGCCAGTCGCCGCACTTCTCGCAACGGGTATGAGTTAACCGGGTTGTCTTGACTGGGATGCAGTCAGGGCATTTAGAAGTTGTCATAGTTACCCGCCGTTACTGTGTTCCGATTAGTGTCTTGATACTGCTGGTTAATGTCGCATATTCGAATAGCGTAACGCCTCATCATATAGGCGTATCGAATCGAATCTAGTATATCATCTTTGGTCTTGACTATAAGCACATCACCCGATGGCGTGGTTTTTGTATGATACTCCCGAATCTCCTCGAACACATCAAACAAGTTAGAGAAGACTTTAAACCGCCCTGTATCCATTAGGTTGATTATCTCAATAATGCCAGCCCATACTCCATTAGATCCATCAGGCCACGTAGCGTGTTCGGCCAACATCATCCATCCTTCCTCTTCGTAATACTCCTTCTGCTGCTTGGCGGACCCCTTCTCGTGCTGTAGGCCATCGTGAGGCCATGCTGTGGGTATATCGGCAGCCCAAGGCTTTACAACGTGCCACGCCTCAAACGGTTGCTTCTCCTTGCCCTTCCAGGCGTTAGTGATGTAGTACATGTCATTGTCTCGATCCCATACGAGCTGAACGTGTGCCTGTGGGTGATTCCATCCAAAGTCCATGCCGTTAATCACGAACCAGTAATCAGGTATCTTGAACGGCTCAATGCTTATGGAGTCTTGGCTAACAGGGTAGATTAGGCCGGAACCCATCAATGGGATGCCCTTCGAGCGCATATCACGCTGATACGGTGGATAGGCCGAAAGGATCTGTTCTTTGGTAGTCTCGTCCAAGTGTGGCGCATCATCCCATGTTGCAGTTTGCATGTACTGGCCGTCTGTTGGGTCATCCATAAACCCGCACACTAAATCAGTCTTGCCGTTCTCAGGGGTTAGCGTGAGGATGCCTCGACCACCAGCCCCTTTGTCACCGTTGAGCGTTCGCGTCATTACCTGTGGATAGATGGTCTGGTCTTTGGGTTCTTCGTCAATGTGATACCAGTCTACAACGTCGCCCATCAATGCGTGCTGGCCTTGTGAGTATGACCAGAATTGACAGATCGATATGCCGTTAGCATGTTTGACTCGTACCTCACGACAAGCCCCAGAGGTTCCGGTCATGGATTTGTAATCCACGATCAAGTCAGCGGATATGAATCCGCCCTCAAACTCGCCATCCTTGAGCCTGCCGAATAGCTTCTGTTGAAGTAGATCGCGGGTTTTCTCGCCTGAGTGGCCTAATAGCCAGCACAGTGGAGGACGCTTGAACTTGTGCCCCTCCCATCCTTCGGGATAGTTGCCTGTTAGGTGATAGGCGTCAATGATGCAGCCAGTACGTGTCTTTCCGCAGTTGTGGCTGACTACTCCCGCCGAAATGTAATTGTGATAATCCGGTATCTTATAGTCAAAGCATGGCTGTAAACCAATTCCTTGAAATGCTATAATACTGACATCACCCACTAAGGAGATAGGCCGTGGAAAGTATATGCGATTGCTGTAAGCCGCACCATAACCGTAGATTCTGCATGAACCGATTGAAGTCCATGATCGAAGAGGACTTGCTGACTCATCGTGAAGCAGCTCAGATACTTGGAGTAAACCTAACATCAGTCCAGAGGGCGGCAGCTCGCTGCAAGATGAAAACTTGTCGATCAGGCCCTCGGCATGGTTCCGAGCACCCCCATTGGAAAGGAGGTCGGCGGATTGGAAAGCTTGGTTATATTGATCAGTATGCTCCGCTGCATCCTGCGGCGAAAGACGGGGGTTCTGGATATGTTGCAGAGCATCGTCTAGTAATGGAAGTAATGCTGGGGCGATATTTAAACCAGGGGGAAGTGGTTGACCATAGAGACAATCACCCTCGTCACAACGGGCCCGAGAATCTTCGCCTGTTTGGTAGTAACTCAGAGCATCTAAGTCAGACACTAAAGAAAGAATGGTACGGTAATTCCCCTCGCCGTCTAATACCCTATGCTCACCCGAGCAGTCTAGGTGATGACCATTTGATAGATATAAACGATACGTTGGCAGAATTCCCTGAAAGTATGCGCCCGCTATATCTGCATCATGTAGCGATCCATCAGCCCACGAGCGAACACGCACATCTGGCAAGGAAAGAGTTTCTACGAGAGGGAGCCACTTCTCAACCGTTCCCTGCTTCACTAGAATAGGGGTGTGACCAGAAACGCACTGATTTGCCGCCATTAGCAGGCTTGCTAGGTTCTCTGACGTTGCTTTATTAAACCTGAGCTGCCAAGGATACATGGCCTCGTACAACCGCAAGAGCCTGCCTTTCTCGTTGTTCTCGACCTGTGCCTCCATCATGCGAAGGAGTTCGCGCTTATCGGTTTCGCTCAATTACTGTCTTGCTCCTTAGTAGCCAAGCATCCCAAGCACACTACGCGGAATAGCTCCGGTCTGGTCTTGTGCCATGTCCTTAACGTGTCAGCGTTGATACTGGCTATCCTAGCAGCCTCAGAGAGTGTTCTAAGGCCGTAGGCTTTGGCTTGTTGGCTGGGTGTCATGAGGTGTAGGCGCTGCGATAGAAGTCGCGCACAAGGCCATCAGCCTCTGGTATTGGGTTTTTAAGATTAACCACCGTCGACGCGGCTAGTATCTCAGAATCTCCAAGCCTTACCAAAGTAGCGAATGTTTCTTGCTGCTCGTCAGATAGAGGCTTGTCAGCGCTTATAACTGGAGACATTGAATAGCTACCCATTGGGCTCACTTGCTCGTTATCGTTCCACACGCGGATTCTTAGACGCTTCCCTTCGGTAGTGACAATTGTCTTAGCTGTTCGCTTGGCTACCGTTATATGGAATATGCAGTTATGGTCGCCAATTGATCGCGTGTAGTATGTTTTGCCTGTTTCAAATTCCATGTTATTTCCCCTTGCTTTCGTTGATGTTGAAACCATCTTAGCACACCAAAAGCATAAAACAAGGGAATAACGGGTATTTATGTATATATTAATGGAATAAGCATGAATTAAACGCTCAATCCTCTCTGGATTTGTCCAACTTCTGCTGCATTTCGACTATCTTGCGGTCTAGTGCATCGCCTTCAAGGTCTGAATAGTCGTTGATAGTGCCTGAGTGTTCTGTGTGCATCTTATCGCCATACTTCTTAGGCTTGAGCTTTGAAGCCGCCCACTTCCTAGTATCTACGCGCAGTTTGGCATGATTGACGCTAACCGCATCCTTCACCATGACTGGCTTGCCGTCTATCTGTAAGGGGATCCCATCAACTAATAGGGGCTGCTCTACTTGGTTATCAGCTATATCAAGCATGTCTTCTACAAGAGCATCGGCGGATTCTGTCTTGGCTCTCGCGTATTGCTCCGTAAAATTAGGTAACTCTCTGATCCATTTAAACAAAGTTGACATGGCAGGCATGGAGTCATCACGGCTTACAGAGCGCATAGATTCGCCAGCGGCTAGCCTTTCGCATATCTGGTCTGCTAGTTCATCAGTGTAGAGTGAGGGTCTACCTACGGGGTCAGGGGGTCGCGTGCTTAGAGTCATCAACAATCTCTCTTTCGAGTTCGTCTAGTTTGAGCCTACAGAGCTGTAGTATGCCTAGCTCTAAAGCGTTTTGGAGTTCTTGTTCGGTTAGTGTATTGCGTATTTCTTCAATGTTCACATAGTGTACTCGCATTCAGTGCTTTATCCCAATTGCCCATGAGCTAAAGTCTACAGTTAGCGCTTTAATATCGCCCTTAAACTGCAACAATTGCCTAACTTGCTGGCGTGTTTTGTCCATTACATAGAAATCTGCCATCTTCTAAACTCCCGTATTCATTGACTCATGGCGCTATTATACGCCTATTTTGAACTATTTCACCTTTATTTGCCTATACGCTATTGCATAACGTCCGAACGTGTAATATAGTTGTTTCACATTCACGGAAACACAGGGAATAAGACAATGAAACTAACTAAGAATCAATCAATACACGCTGCCGGAAAGCTAGTAATGGAGGCACAATCTGCTGGAATAGTAGCTAGTATAATTCCAATGTCTAAGCCTAGAACTAGACGATATTCCGCTAACGGCTCTACAGCGGCCCCTCAGAAGGTCGTAGAGTTAAATGGCATTCGCATGTCACTAGGCCAAGGCCGTCAGTACGTATCCGCTAGAGCATGAA
>Ga0222662_1000783_pt1 | contig 20809 bp, 15 predicted proteins | sample AntAcemetagen600_FD_179821 | JGI IMG/M metagenome (GOLD analysis project Ga0222662, IMG submission 179821) | Saline water microbial communities from Ace Lake, Antarctica - #600 | ecosystem: Environmental > Aquatic > Non-marine Saline and Alkaline > Saline | place: Antarctica: Ace Lake...
TGAAGACGACAAAATGGATCATTATGGGTTTGATTATTCGCGGCTAATATCATTGGCCGCCGCCGTTCAAGCACGTTTTTTTCAAATTCAGACGTATCGAACCGGCCGGCGGCAAGCACGGGTGGCGTCTTTGTGTGCCACGTTGGATTGAGCATTTTCTGCAAATGCGATGCGCCTTGCAGTTTGAAAATGCGGTGGAAATGGACTGAACGATGAGCAAAGAACGGCTTTACCTCTTTGACACGACGCTGCGCGACGGCGCGCAGACCCAGGGTGTGGATTTCTCTGTTGAAGATAAGCGCCTCATTGCAGGCTTGCTCGACAAGCTCGGACTTGATTATGTCGAAGGGGGGTATCCGGGTGCCAATCCGACAGACACAGATTTCTTTTCAAAAGACTTAGGGTTGAAGCACGCCAAATTCACAGCCTTCGGCATGACCAAACGAGCAGGGCGTTCGGCTGATAATGACCCCGGGCTGGCGGCGATCTTGGATAGCGAAGCGTCCGCCGTCTGTCTGGTTGCCAAGGCGTGGGATTTCCATGTGGATGTGGCGCTTGGCATCACCAACGAAGAAAATCTGGAGACGATCACAGACAGCGTTCGTGCCGTGGTTGCACGCGGCCGGGAGTCGCTGATCGATTGTGAACATTTTTTCGATGGGTACAAAGCCAATCCAGAATATGCCAAGGCCTGTGTAAAAGCTGCACTGGATGAAGGCGCACGATGGGCGGTGTTGTGCGACACGAATGGTGGCACGCTGCCGCACGAGATCGAACAAATTGTCACGGAACTGACGAAGGAATTTCCGGGCGATAAGCTGGGCATCCATTGTCACAATGATACGGAGAATGCGGTTGCCAATTCGCTGGCAGCTGTGCGGGCCGGTGTGCGCCAGGTGCAAGGTACATTGAACGGGTTGGGCGAACGCTGTGGTAATGCCAACATCGTCTCTCTAATCCCCACGCTTATGTTGAAACCCGAATATGCCGACCGCTTTGACATTGGCATCAAAGAAGCGGGCTTGAAAGAAATCACACATCTGTCGCGTATGCTGGATGAGCTGTTGAACCGCGCACCGGATCGCTATGCGCCCTATGTTGGTGAAAGCGCTTTTGCATCAAAGGCTGGCATTCATGTGTCCGCGATCATGAAGAACCCGGAAACCTATGAGCATGTACCGCCAGAGAGTGTGGGCAACAAACGTCGTTTGCTTGTGTCTGATCAATCTGGTCGCTCAAATGTGATGGCACAGTTTGAGACGGCGGGTATTGAAGTTGATGCGAAAGATCCGCGCGTCAATCGGTTGCTCGAAGAAGTAAAAGATCGGGAGTATCTGGGGTATTCCTATGATGGTGCGGAAGCGTCATTTGAGCTGCTTGCCCGTCGCATGTTGGGTCAGGTGCCGGAGTTCTTCACGGTCAATTCATTCCGTGTGCTTGTGGAACGTCGCTATAATGCGCTAGGTGAGCTGGTGACCGTATCGGAGGCCACCGTCAAAGTGGAAGTGGATGGCGAAGAGTCAATCTCTGTTGGAGAGGGCAATGGTCCAATCAACGCCCTCGATGAAGCCTTGCGCAAAGATCTCGGCAAGTATCAATCATATATCAATGACATGCGGCTGGTGGATTTTAAGGTGCGCATCTTGACGGGCGGAACAGAAGCTGTGACACGGGTCTTGATTGAAAGTGCTGATGATGAGGGCAACCGATGGTTCACGGTTGGCGTATCACCAAACATCGTGGATGCGTCCTTCCAGGCCTTGACCGATAGCATCACGTACAAATTGTTGCGCGATAGTGCACCAGCGCCTTTGTCAAAGACGAGCCAAGCAACGCTGAAGCGGCCTGGGGCTTAAAGGCTTTTCTCTAAAGCTCGTTTGGGCCATACATAGTGACGGCGACCTGGCGGTCTCGGGGTTCGACGTGGTAGTGACCGATGATGCTGGGATGATTTCTAAAGTTTATGGGTTCTTCGGGCCATTGCCTGAAAAAGATACCTGACTTGTGCCTCGGCAATGCCCTGTAGGATTTTCTGCGAGGCGGGTGTTTATTGCCTGCATTTCCATTTGAGAATTGCAGCAGATCGGTGGTGCAGGGGTGAGTGACAATTCTGAAATTTCAAGTGACGGCAGTGCAGAGCGCGCCGCGGTTGTCGGAGGCATAGCGGCGGCCACTGGCTATGCATTTTGGGGCATCACTGTCATCTTCTATAAGCAGCTCACCCATGTGCTGCCTTACGAAGTGCTCGCGCATCGTTCGATTTGGAGCGTTGTCCTAACCATCGTTCTGATCCTGATATTTGGCAAAAGCCGCTCATTGATAGCTGCACTTACCAATCCACGATTGATGGCAACCCTATGCGTCACAAGCCTGATTATCGGTGCCAACTGGTTTGTCTTCATTTATTCAATAAATGAATCCCGCGTATTGGAAACGAGCCTCGGCTATTACATCAATCCGTTGATCAGTGTTCTGATCGGCGTTGTGTTTTTGTCAGAGCGGTTGACGAAACCACAGATCGTTGCCGTCGTGCTGGCGGCACTTGGCGTCATCGTCATGACAGTAGATTTCGGGGCAGTGCCTTGGATATCACTCTTTCTCGCAGTGACGTTTGCGATCTACGGCTATTTGAGGAAAATAACAAAAGTTGATCCGCTGGAAGGGTTGCTCATTGAAGTGCTGATCTTGTCGCCTTTTGCCGTGGTCTACCTGCTTTGGGCAGAAGGCAATGGCGGCACGGCGGTCATGCACGGTGACGGGTGGACACTATTTTTGCTCGCACTTACAGGGCCGATGACGACCATTCCGTTGTTTCTTTTCAATTTCGGCGCACAACGGATCAAATTGGCAACATTAGGTTTGATGCAATACCTTGCTCCGACGGTACAGCTCGTCATTGCAGTGTGGATGTATGGCGAAAACCTGACACCAACCCACTTGGTGACCTTTGGCCTCATCTGGACGGGACTTGCATTGTTCAGCGTGGATACGTGGCGCAGAGAGATTGAGCTACGCAGAGTTGTTCAAGTGCGCTAATAGAAAACAGGGAGATGGAACGACAGTCCAGCTGGTGTGTCACTTGACCATCTTAGGAATGTAAACGGGGGGATGAGATGAGATTGACGAGAGAACTGATTATGTGCGCTGTCGTGGCGGCTCTTTGTGGCTGTTCAGAAGACGAGGCCGGGTCGGCATCGGCACCTCTCGATACACCTAACTCTCGTTACACCTTAGGCGACGGTGGCGTATCACCATTTTATCAGTTTGAGGGAGACTTGCCGGGAAATGCCGGGATACTGCTTCGGCAAGAACCGCTGCAACCGCACCAAACAGTTCCAGGGGCTGGAGAAAGTGTCCGGCTGCTCTATACGTCGACAGACGGCCTTGACGGTGAAACAGCTATAGTCGTTTCCGGCGCGTTGTTTCTTCCTCAAGGTTCATCGCCAGAAGGTGGCTGGCCGTTGGTTTTGTGGTCACATGGGACAGTCGGGATTGCGGACATATGTGCGCCCACCTGGACTGGTTACGTACCTTTCCATCAGGAACATTTGAAGCGATGGCTTGAAGAAGGATACGCAATCGTAGCGTCGGACTATCAGGGATTGGGCACGGTTGGAACACATCCCTATCTCGCAACGAGACCGGCAGCGTTTAGTAATCTTGATGTCATCAGAGCGGTCCAGTCGGCGGACTTTCCGCTTTCCGACAAAGTCGTTATTGCGGGGCAGTCGCAAGGTGCTGGTGCTGTAATCGCCACTGCCGGTTATGCATCAAACTACGCTCCCGGCATTGATCTTCGCGGTGTCGTGGCGACAGGTGTTCCGTATTTTTCCCCTGAGGGGTTGATTGCGGTACGGGAGATGCGTCCACAGGATGTCGTTGACCCGATGCTTGGGTACAACTTCCTCGCATTGACCTTGGTCCAGCAGATCGATCCGGATTTTGACATCGCAGACTATGTTTCTGACATCGCATTACCTACAGCACAGGGCGTCACAAATATCTGCAATCGGGATATGAGAGCAAAAATTGAAGAGGCCGGATTGACGTACGACATGACGTTCAAGGAGTCGCCGTCTGAACATCTCATTGAGGCATTTAGGAAGATGCAGTTCCCAACCCTTGATCTTCCTGTTCCGATTTTTGTCGGAACGGGGGCTGTTGACCGTGATACGCCTCAACGAATGCAGGCTGGGTTTGTAAAGAGCGCCTGCGCTGCTGGATCAATGGTAGAAGCTCATCTTTATGAAGAACACAATCACCTAACGACACTGAACCACTCAATGGCTGACTCAACACAATTTGTTGCGGCGGTGTTCGCGGGAACAGAAATTTCCGGCAATTGCGACGCTCTGCCTTATGGAAATTAAGTTGCTTTCTATAAGGAAGACGGGCGTAAATCACTGAGCTAAAAATCTGGGTATACAGATATTCAGGTCGACCTATCGCGAAAGGGGGCGGCGCTATCAAAGGGCCGCTTCAATTCTCGGCAAAACATGTTCCACCTTGTCCACAACGGCATATTGCCCGCGGATAGAGGATTGTACAAAACCACTCGTGATCATGTGATCAAAAAGAGAGATCAGCGGGTCCCAAAATCCATTGATGTTGAGAAGCAAAATCGGATAATTGTGCCGTCCGAGCTGTGCCCAGGTTAGCATTTCAATGGTTTCTTCCAGCGTACCAATGCCGCCGGGCAGCGCAAGGAAGGCATCGGATCGCTCAAACATGCGTTGTTTGCGCTCATGCATCGAGGCGACAACCTGTAGGTCACTGATCCCGTCATAAGCAATTTCTGCTGTTTGCAGAAACTCGGGAATAATGCCGGTAACGTGACCGCCCTCTGCCATCACCGTTCGGGCGCAAATTCCCATCAACCCGATGCCGCCGCCGCCATAAACCAGCCCGACGTCATTTTCTGAAAAGCTGCGTCCAAGGGCTTCTGCTGCTTGCGCAAAGGCCGGGTCAGTCCCCGCGCTGGAGCCGCAATATACACATACGTTTAATCGCGGCATAATACTCTCCTTGCCGAACCTTCAAATTGGTGCCGTAATTGCATTCTATAGTGACAATAGACAATCTCGTTGGGTCTTTCCCAATGCGAAACAGGTATTAACTATGTCAGTCCCGCTGTGAAGCATAAAGGCAGCGCGGGCGCAATCGGGTCATTTGGGAGGCCAGCAGAATGTCACCACGTATAGCGCTAATCGGGGGCGGGATAGCCGCTGTCATCCTTGCCATTATACTGGCTTTGTTTCTCTTCTCCGGTGATGACGATGTCACCGAGGTGGTAGACACTGAAGTGTCAGATGAACGTGAAGTCAGCGCGCCAGCAGATGAGCTTACCCAAGGCACCGTTCCTACTTTCGACATTGTGCGTGTGGAACGCGACGGCATGGCTGTGATTGCAGGGCGCGCGGCGCCCGGTTCTGAGGTAACGCTTAAACGGAACGGCACAACCGTGATGGTAACCAAGGCCGACGGGCGTGGCGAATGGGTCGTTGTGCTCGACCAGCCTTTGGCACCAGGTGATATACAATTGACACTAAGTGCCAGAAACCCTGATGGAACTGACACGGAATCAGTCCAGTCTGTTTCCGTGTCAGTTCCTGACGAAAGCGGAGGCCAGGCTTTGGTTGTTTTGGCAGAACCCGGCAAAGCAAGCCGCGTGCTGCAGGGGCCGGGGGTTCCATCAGATGCAGGCAGCCTTGTTCTGGAAGCAGTGGATTATGACGAGAATGGCAATGTCATCGTCTCTGGTACATCAGATGCGGGGGCCACGGTGCGTATCTATTTGAACGATAAATTGATTGGAGACTCTGTTGCCGATGGTGACGGGCATTGGGAATTGCGCCCAGGAGGCAGTGTTGCCCCGGGAACCTACGCCATGCGGATCGATCAGCTGGACGTAAACGGGCAGGTCGCAGCCCGGGTGGAAGTACCTTTCGAGCGGGGCGTCGCAGACGAAGTACGCCGGCAAATTGCAGAAGGTCAAGTGGTTATTCAACCTGGCAACAATTTGTGGAACATTGCGCGCCAAATCTATGGCACCGGGCATCGTTTCACGACGATCTACCAGGCGAATCGCGACCAGATCAGGGATCCAAATTTGATTTATCCGGGTCAGGTTCTCACCACACCGGCGGCCGAGTAACCCCGGAACGGCTGGTTCTTTGTCGAGAACCGGCCAAAGTCGCCAGGCTGGCCCTTGGCACAGGGGTCGAAGAGACCTAAATAGAACATACGATAAAAGCGCACCCCGGCCCAGGTCACTTGGTCGGGGTGCTTTATTTCGGTGATCGAGAAAGCCCGCCACGGTTGCTTGGTTCCCGCAGAGGAGAACATATGTCCCCCGGCATGCGCGCAATGCAAACACCGATCGACCTTGACTTGCCTCAGCGCTCGACCAGCACTTATCAGTCTGTCTTGCCGCTGCTCTGGCCGGAAGGGCGGTTTGATCTGCGCTTGCGCGTTGTCCTGGCTTTTATCGCAATGATCGCAGCCAAGATTTTTACGGTTTATGCGCCATTTTATTATCGCGATGCCGTGGACGCATTGACCACAAAAAACGCAGAGGCTGTGTTGGTGGCGGTGCCAGTGGCACTTGTTGTCTCTTATGGTGTTGCGCGCATCATGATGATCGCCATGGCGCAATTACGCGATGGGCTTTTCGCGCAGGTGGGTCAAAACGCTGTGCGCACTTTGGCGATGCGAACATTTCGCCATATTCATGCGCTCTCCCTGCGCTTTCATTTAGAACGACGCACAGGTGGTTTGAGCCGCATCATTGAGCGCGGCACCAAGGCCATTGAGTTCCTCCTGCGTTTCTCGCTTTTCAGCATTTTCCCAACCATCATCGAACTGGTTTTAGTTGCGGGGATTCTGTGGTGGAACTTTGACTGGCGCTATGCCGCCGTGACGGGTGTCGTGATCACCATCTACATCGCTTACACCTATTGGGCCACAGAACGGCGCACACTCATTCGGCGCGAGATGAATGACAAAGACACCGAGGCCAACACGAAGGCCATCGACAGTCTCTTGAATTACGAAACAGTCAAATATTTCGGCAATGAAGATCATGAGGCCCGTCGCTATGACAAAGCAATAGAAGGCTATGAAGACGCCGCGATCCGCACAACCACGTCTCTGTCCATGCTGAACACAGGCCAAACGCTGATTTTCACTTTTGGCCTGATTGCTTTGATGTTGATGGCGGCCAATGGGGTGGCGCAAGGCGCGCTTACCGTTGGTGAGTTTGTGATGGTGAATGCTTTCATGATCCAACTCTCAGCACCCTTAAATCTCTTGGGTTCTGTTTATCGCGAAATTCGCCAGGCATTGGTCGACATGGAAACGATGTTTACGCTGATAAGCATTGATCCAGAGATCAAAGACACGCCGGACGCCAAGCCTTTATCTGTGACTGGCGGTGCCATTCGCTTCGACGCCGTGAGTTTTTCATATGACCCTGAACGGGGAATATTGAAGGACGTGTCGTTCGACGTGCCGGCCGGCAAAACAGTGGCCCTTGTGGGGCCGTCTGGCGCAGGTAAGTCTACAATCAGCCGTATACTGTATCGGTTTTACGATGTGCAGGAAGGCAGCGTCACCATTGATGGTCAGCCCATTGCAGATGTGACCCAGAAAAGTTTGCGCGCCATCATTGGCATGGTGCCGCAGGATACAGTCCTGTTCAATGATACGATCCGCTACAACATCCGCTATGGGCGTCCAGATGCCACAGATGCCGAGGTAGAAGAGGCCGCGCGTCTCGCGCAAATTTCTGGCTTCATTGCCCAATTGCCCAATGGCTTTGAGACAATGGTTGGCGAACGGGGGCTCAAGCTCTCAGGCGGTGAAAAGCAGCGTGTGGCGATTGCTCGCACGATCTTGAAAAACCCACCGATTCTCCTTCTTGATGAAGCGACATCTGCTCTCGACAGCGAAACGGAACAAGGCATTCAGGCCGCATTGGCGGCTATTTCAAAAGACCGCACAACCTTGATTATTGCACACCGGCTTTCAACGGTTGTGGATGCAGATGAGATATTGGTGCTGGACCAGGGCCGCATCGTTGAGCGTGGGAACCACCAAACTCTTCTCGCCCATGCAGGGGCTTATGCGGATATGTGGAACAGGCAGCTCCAGGAAGAGGCTCAAATCGAGGTTTTAACCGACAATTGAGCTAACAGTGAGAACGGTGCTTAACCTGGCGGCCATGTCACTATATGATAGAAAAAATGGCCAACGCTGGCCCCGCTCATGATTGGGAACCGTTAATGGACGCTATCACATCAGTTCTCGTGCCTATTCACAAAGAAGGGCACAAGTTCATTCTCACGTTTGCTGTGGCAACGCTGATTTTGTTTTTGATTTGGACACCACTTGGCTGGGCAGGTGTGATCCTGACGGCTTGGTGTATTTACTTTTTCCGTGACCCGGATCGTCTGACACCGACGCGTGATGGCCTTTTGATTTCACCAGCTGATGGGGTTGTCAGCCTCATCACTGAAGCAACGCCGCCACCGGAGCTTGGGCTTGGCGAAGGGCTACGTCCGCGTATCAGCGTTTTCATGAATGTGTTCAATTGTCATGTGAACCGTTCCCCAATAGGCGGGACAGTCACACGGACGGCTTATCGCCCAGGGCTCTTTCTTAATGCCGATCTCGATAAGGCGAGTGACGACAACGAGCGTCATTCCATGGTGATCGATACAGGCGATGGAAGTACGTATGTGGTTGTACAGATCGCCGGGCTCGTCGCGCGCCGCATCGTTAATGAAATAAAAGACGGCGATGCGCTGCAGGTTGGTGAACGCTTCGGTCTTATCCGTTTTGGCAGTCGGGTGGATGTCTATCTGGAGCCCGGTCAAACGCCGCAGGTTTCAGTTGGTCAGACAATGATTGCTGGTGAAACTGTTCTTGCCGATACACGCTCGACTGAACCTGCGAGACTTGCAGAAATTCACTAATCACCGGAGATCGGTTGGATGATGGCAATGACCGCAATAGAAGAGTAAGGGGAGAAGAGCATGGCAATCCCTCCTTTTGAAACACGCAAGGAACCGCTCGGCAAAAATCCGAGGCGCGGTCTCAAGACGTTGCCAATCCGCAGCCTGATCCCAAACAGTCTCACTGTGATGGCTTTATGTTCGGGCCTGACCGCCATGCGGTTTGGCTTGGATGGGCGCTTTGATATTGCCGTTTTTGCCATCATTGTCGCCGCCGTGCTCGATGGCTTAGATGGGCGGGTTGCCAGGCTCTTGAAAGGCACGACCAAATTTGGAGCCGAATTGGACTCACTCTCCGATTTCCTCTGTTTTGGTGTGGCGCCAGTGATGCTGCTTTACCTTTGGTCACTGCAAGATATGGGCGGCCTGGGGTGGATCGTCGTGCTGGGCTTTTCTGTTTGTTGTGCACTCAGGCTGGCCCGGTTCAATGTGGCGCTTGAAGACCCGGACAAACCAGCCTGGACAGCCAACTTCTTTGTTGGTGTGCCATCGCCCGCCGCCGCCGGGCTTGTCATGCTGCCGCTCTATTTGTCGTTCATCGGTGTTGATTTCCTGAAAGATGCGCCGGTGTTGATTGCGATCTATGTGGCGGGTGTTGCTTTTCTCATGGTCAGCAAGGTCCCTACTTTCTCCGGAAAACGGTTGGGAATGCGGGTTCGCAGAGACGAAATGCTGACTGTTCTTCTGGGGGTGGCGCTTTCTGTCGCTCTTCTGTTCAGCTATCCCTGGATAACCTTCAGTCTTTTGGTCATCGCCTATCTTGCTTTATTGCCTGTCAGCACCTGGCGGCATCAATATCATCTGAACCGTGTCGCTTCGGTCGATGACGACGACGACGAAGATGAATTATTGAGCGACGCGAAATAAGAAAGGCCCTGCAATGCAGGGCCTTTGTCTATCTCAGCATCAGTAGAACGAGGTTATTCCGCGGGTTGAGCATATCCTCGATCATCGCGGTCGCGTCCGAAACGGTGTCTTATTGATTTTCTGATCATGCTTGGCGCCACCAGTAGGACAGGCACGAGGATCAAGGTCAGCAGCGTCGAGAAACCCAGCCCGTAAATAATGGCAGTGGACAATTGTATCCACCAGGCTGCCACTGGACCGCCAACCGTCACACCCCGTGAGAAGAAGTCCACGTTTACCTGGATAGCCATAGGCAATAGTCCAAGCATTGTGGTGATGGTGGTGAGCAGGATGGGGCGAAGGCGCTGGCCAGCCGTGCGAAGCGTTGCCTCAATCTCATCCATGCCATCTTCCAGCAACCGTTGATAGGTATCGATGAGCACAATGGAATTGTTCACGACAATGCCAGCCAGGGCCACCACGCCAGTTCCGGTCATGATGATCGAGAATGTTTGGCCGGTTATCATCATACCCAGCAATACGCCCACAGTGGACAGCACAACAGTCGAGAGCGTCAACATTGAATAGTAGAAGCTGTTGAACTGCGTCAGCAGGATGATGAACATGAGGAAGAGGGCGGCAAGCATCGCTTTCAACAAGAAGGCCCCCGATTTTTCCTGTTCTTCATTAGCACCGCGAAATCTTATCGAGACGCGGGGGTCTATGGATTGGGTTGCAACCCACGTCTCGAGCTGCTCTACCATGTCGTTCACATTGATTTTATCGCCAGTGACAGGATCAATAGCGGTATTTGCCTTAATCTCATAGCGCGGATGGCCATCAATACGCTCAATCGTTGACACCTGTTGTTGTGGGGACCGTGTAACGAAATTACTCATGGGAACAAGACCACTGCTTGTGCGAATGCGAAGCTGATCGATCTGCGCCACGTTGCGAAATTCAGATGGATAGCGCACGCGAATGTCCACTTCATCTTCTGCGTCATCAGGCCGGTAGTTGCCGATCAGGATGCCGTTGGTTACCAGCTGCACGGTGGCGCCAACTGTCGTGATATCGGCACCAAAACGTCCCGCCATTTCGCGATCAACGGACAGGACCCACTCGATACCCGGCAAGGGGCGACTGTCCTGAACATCAATCAGGCCCATATCATTATTGTCGATATAGTCGCGAATAAATCCTGTCGTTGCGAGCAAAGCCTCTTTGTTGTCAGACGTAAGTTCAATCTGAATGTCTTTGCCGGTTGGAGGGCCGTCCTCACGTTTGCGGACTTCAACATTGATGCCCGGAAGAATTGCCGCGGCTTGACGAATTTCCTCAAGGATGACCGCGCCTTTTCGACGGTTCTCATATTTATCGAGCTCGATCGTCATCCGCGCAATCAGGTCTGCTGGTGTGTCACCGCCGCCCTGTCCAGGTCCGCCGCCACCGACGGCAGTTCCTGCTTGGGAGAACACGGTTCTCACGCCCGGTGTTGTGAGCGCAATATGCTCGACGTCTTGCGCAAGCAACTGCATGTCCATGGCCGATAGGTTGCCGCGCGCACTCACCAAAATAATGGCCTGTTCGGGTTCAGTATCGACAAAAAATTCAACACCATTTCCAAAACGACTATAGGAAAAAATGGTTACAACAAGAATGAGAACAGCGGCTGATAGGACCATGAAAGGATGGTGCACAAGCCTATCCAGCATACGCACATAATTGCCAGTAAACCCCGGAAGCGCACGAACATCGCCGGACTCAGCACCTGCCAAAAGTCTCAAGACGTCGCTATCTTGATCTTCTGTTTTGCCCACCAGTGATCCCAGAACAGGGAGGAACAACATCGCCGTTATGAAAGAAGCGGTCAAAACCACGATCAGCGTGATAGGCAAGTAGGACATGAACTGGCCACTGACGCCCGGCCAGAAAAGCATTGGCAAAAAGGCGGCTAGTGTTGTTGCGGTAGAGGAGGCAATTGGCCAGAACATGCGTTTTGCGGCAAGTGAATAGGCTTCTAGGCGGTCCAGACCTTCAGCCATTTTCCTGTCGGCATATTCAACCACGACGATTGCGCCATCCACGAGAATGCCCACAGACAACAACATGCCAAACATAACCATCATGTTGATGGTCATGCCCATGATGGAGAGGAACAGAAAGCCGATCATGAAGGACGTGGGGATCGCAATACCCACCAGGATCGATGATCGCATGCCAAGCGCTGCAACACAGACAATCATGACGAGCGCAATCGCCGTGATGATGGAGGCTTGCAAAGAGCCAAGAGCACGGAAAATCCATGTTGATGCATCAAGCGTGTAATTGACCTGAATTTCGTCCGGCCAGTTTTCGGAGAATTGTTCAACGACATCAATGACCTGTTGGTTATTGTCGACAATGTTCTCGCCGATGCGTTTAGTTATTTCCAGGGCGATAGCCGGTTGGCCGTTGAAGCGGGCAATGGCGGCCACATCTTTGAAGGTACGGCGAATATCAGCAATGTCCGCCAGGGTCACAACCCCCTCGCCAGATACTTTAATCGGCAAATTGAGGACATCATTGCGGTCTTCAAACAGACCCGGCACTTTGATGGAGAAACGACCTTCGCCAGTGTTGACGGCACCGGCAGCCACCAATCTGTTGTTCAGCGTTACCGCGTTGATCAATTCTGACTGAGAAACGTCGTAGGATTCCATTCGCGAAGGGTCGATGATGACTTCCAACAGTTCTTCACGGTGACCAACCAAATTGGCAGAAAGAACTGTCGGAACTCTTGCTTCAACCTCGTCTTTCAGGCGTCGTGCGTGCTGAAAAAGAGTACGTTCGGGAACGTCCCCCGAAAGCGTGACGATCAAGACCGGAAAAAGAGAAGTGTTGAATTCATTGATAATTGGTTCTTCGGTATCGCCAGGAAGTTCAGCTTGAGCCAGGTCGACCTTTTCACGCACGTCGGCCAGCGCGTCATCCTTGTCGAAGCTAACGTCAAACTCGAGAATGATGCCTGCGTGGCCCGTGGAGGCGATGGAGGTGATTTCATCAAGACCTTCAAGAGACCGCAATTCGGTCTCCATTGGCTTGATGAGCAGTCGTTCAGCGTCCTCCGGTGAAATGCCCGGATGAATAATCGAAACATAGAAAACCGGAATTTGAATGTCCGGGTCGGCTTCTTTGGGAATAGCAATATAGGCTGAGACACCGGCCATCACCATCAACACCATCAATGTCATGACGGTGCGCGTTCGAGCGATGGCAGCATCGATGAAACTATTCATGATGCAGTTCCTGCTTCTTCTTCATAAGTCACGTCGACAGTTTGGCCGGGCATGACAAAATCCTGTCCAACCGTAATCAGCTTTACACTTGTCGGCAGGCCGGTAACCCAAACACCATCTGGCCCATCTTCCAGCAGGTTCACGCTTTGGAAATGCACGACATTGTCATTGTCCAAAATCCGTAAACCGATTTGGCCCGCATCATCCAGTCCGAGAATGGAGGGCGGCACCAAATGTGCCATCATTTCAGTGCTTGGGATGAAAATTTCCGCCGTTACACCGGCACGCAGGTTTTGTGTTTCATTCGGGACTTCCAATTCAACACGGAACGTACGGGTGGCAGGGTCTGCGGTCTGGGAGATAAACCGAACAAATCCCTCTACCTCTTCGCCGGTAACGAGCTTCGCTGTTCCCACAGTTCCTTCCAGAATGCCACCGACGTCTGTTTCAGATACTTGACCAATGACGAGGAAAGGATCTAGGTCAACAATGGTAGCGCAGGGTTGCGATACCTGAAGGTAGTCGCCAACCTCAACGGGTCGTTCGTCCAGCACACCATCAAACGGCGCCAGAATACGTGTATGACTAAGCTCTATCTCTTGTTGTTTAACCAGAGCGCGGGCTGCGTCATAGGCCGCTTGGGAGGCAGCAGCCTGTGTCGCGGAACGGTGGCCCTGTGCCGCTAGCTTCCTTGCGGCATCCAGTTCGAGCCAACGTTGGCGCATAAGCGCTTCGGCTTCTGCCATCCTCGCGTCTCGTGCATTGAGAGAGAGGCGACAAATGACATCACCTTTTTGAACATAGGCGCCTTTTTCAACGGGCAACTCGATAATTGTGCTGGATGTTTCTGCTCGAACCTGGACGGAGCGCACGGCTTCTGTTCGGCCGCGAATGATAAGAGATGTTCGTCTTGACTGAGCATGGAAGATGCGCGCGCGGACACGAGGTACCTGTACCTCGTTCTGTAGCCCTTCGCCTGAAGCGCCAGTCTCCGCTGAAGCAATGTCTTCACTCTCACCATTTCCGATTTGACCAGAAAGTATCCACGCGCCGATGATTGCTGCGATGACTAACGCTAAAATGTGCGAACGCCGCAATGCCATAATCTTAAACCTTCCAAAATGTAAGAACGAAATGGGTCGCTCAAGCGAACCCTATGTTCTTCGAGTGCCCGATATCTCCAACTTGAGGGACGGGCATTTATTTAACTATTGAACGCTTTAACGTACTGGTTCGAATTTTTGAGACATCGCTTGGTCTTCAACCAAGTGACGCTTGTCTGCGATAAACTTCAATGAGGCCTGCATAACGGCTTCTCCGTAGAGCCGAACAAATTCATGCCCAGGCGTGACGCTCATATCTTTTGCCAATTGAATTTGGTCAAGCTCGTTTTGAATGGAGAGCAATCGATTTTCAATCAATGTGGTAACCCGCTCTGGAGACAAAGCGTCAGCAAACAGCATGACAAATAGGAACTCAGATCTAAATTTGTCATCAGCGACTGGGCGCTGAATAGCACTGGTCAAGGCTGCTCGACCAGCCCTTGTAATGGAATAGATTTTTTTGTCCGGCCGTCCATCCTGTTGCTGCGATTTGCAGGTAAGCAGGCCTTCATCTGTCAATTTGGTGAGAGCGGGGTATATGGAGCCAAAACTGGCCTCAAGAAAATGCGCAAAGAGACCATCTTGAAACATTTTTTTGATCTCATACCCGGTCGCATCACCTTGGTCCAAGGCGCCGAGGCAGAGTGTTTTAACATCCATTGTTGATTTCGCCTGAATTTCACAAAACTGAGGGGAACCCTAGTCTGGGCAGATTGGATCGTATCGAGCCTATATATAGGCTCGATATAGCATTCGCCAAGTCTAGAATTGTAAAGATTTGTAACGTTTGGCAATTATTAGGGCGGAGAGGCGCCATGCAAGCGGTGTGAGAAGCGGTTCTGAGCCATTTCCGACTGTTTAATCGATCGACATCGAATCTGTGAGAGAGCGTTTGGGCCCTGAGCTCATCACGGCTCGGCCTTTGATCATTCTAAGTTGCCCGCTTTCGATGGCCTTGGAGCGGCTCAACCAGATCTGGCCTTCCTGCATTAAGGAATCCACATAGGCCCGGGAAAATGTGCCGGTTTTTAGAGACTCAACGATTGATTTCCATCCAGATTGAATGGCGGCAACGTATGTCTCCGAAATATCATCAAGGGCTTTGACATCAAATTTTGTTGACGAGAGCAATTCGCGATACTCGTCAGTTGTCGATGGTGAGGGCTTGTGGGGTTCAGTATTGCGCCAGTTGATCACATCCTTATTTTCGCTTGTCCTATCAGCCAGACAAAAATCAGTGAAAATAAGAGAACCATTGGTTTTCAACGATTCAGCGATCGTCAACAAGGTGGCTTTGCGATCGGCAAGCGAATAAAAAAGGTCACGAGCAATAATTATGTCGTAGCTCGACTTGTCCAAAGCATTGCCGATCTTTCCCAAGTCGAGATGTGAAACCGTCGCGTTTTCTGTAGGGCCAGCCGCAGCGGAAACTCGGGTTCCAACTTCTGAAAATTCTTGGTCCGTATCGAAACCGTGAACCGTTGCGCCGCTCGTTTTTGCGATGTGGCGAACGCCTCCGCCCAAGCCGGCACTAAGGTCGGCAATGATCATTTTTTTGCTTAGATTAATCGGATCGAGAAGCTTGAGTGAGAAATCATGACCGCCAGGCAAAGAGTTTCCTTCGCCCCACAATTGCTGGATGATTTTGAGTCTATTGTCTCCTTCATCCTCCACTGGTGGTTTGGCTTTATTTACATCAATGGACATTCGAGGTTTTGGCCCAACGGGTTGCCCGGTTGGTTCTACGTCAACGCCATCCCACCACGCACGCATCCGCATCCAAAGTTGTACATAGCCGTCATCTTCAGCCTTCAGCTTTTTTGGCGCAGCTTTTTTTTGTGAAGTCGGCTTGGACTTCGATTTTGCTTTGATCGCCTTATTGTTCTGAGGTTTGCTGTTTTCGGCCGTCAACCGTTTGTCAGGGTGCTGTCTTAGAAAAATGTTGAGCGCTTGGTCATGTTGGCTCGATAGCTTGCGCATGCGCTTGAAACGGTCGATGGCACTTGGCGACATATCGGACAGGCCAGAGACAAAATCTTTCTCTGACAATTTCCGGAGTTCACCGGAGCTGATTGTAGCGAGTGTCGACATGAGTTGTGCAGTTCGTTCGCAAGCTAAATATATTCAGTTATCTGGAGCACACCTAGGAGTGTGTTCCAGATTTCATCCACAACTATCGGTTAAGAGGATTAATATTTTCCTATTCACGTGTGGAGGTTCGCACACTCCTCCTTTTGCGAAACTTGTCATTTCCGATATCCTTCAAAGACAACTTAGTGAGTCGCATGTGTGCGCGACGCTAGTTTCAGGCGAAAACCTAGAGAATGAGCCATTCGTGTAAGGTATCTGCCAATGGTAGAGTAGGGGGAGTTCTGACGCGTATTTGGCCCAGTGAGTTCAGTCAACGGCACCCCAAGACAGTGCTGGTTTTGTGGACGCTGTTATTTGTAGGCATGCTTATCGGGTGTCTGCGCCTCACGGTCTCCTATGACACACGAATTTTCTATTCAGAACAGAATGAGTTTTTGCTTCAGCTAAGGGATTTTGAACAGAAATTCTCGCACAGCAATAACGTCCTGTTTGTCATCAGCCCGCGCGGCCATGGCCCGGAGCATATCGCCACACCGCAGACCCTGCAGGCGCTCGTCGATATAACCGATAGAGCGTGGCAGCTTCCACATTCTCTGCGTGTTGAATCACTCTCGAATTTCCCAAAGGTCGTTTCAGACGAAGATGCTTTCTCCGTTGTGGAAATGGTTTCAGATCCCGTCGGCCTAACGCCCCAGCGGGCGGCGGAAATTGAGGCGGAAGCGCTGTCGGACCCTTTGGTGGCAAAAAGATTGCTGTCGGCGGATGGGCGCGCGACGGGCCTAAATGTGAATTTCCAGCTTCCACAGGAAGCGTCAGAACAAGTGCATCAGATCAGCATGGCTGCACGCGCATTTGCTGAGGAAATCGAGCGGGATTATCCACACTTACAAGTTCATGTGACCGGCAACGTGATGCTGATGGCGACCTACAATGAGGCCTCGCATGCGGACGCGCTGTTGCTTGTTCCCGTTGCTCTGTTGGTCGCCGCCTTTATTATTATCGTGTTTTTAAGGTCTCGCAACGCGAGTATTGTTGTCATTTCGATATTGGGTGTTGCCAGTGGCGCCGCAATGGGTGTGGCGGGGTGGTTTGGTCATGTCATCACCCCGGCATCAATTCCAGCACCCATCATTGTAATTTCTATTGCGCTCGCTTCAACAATCCATGTCGTGATCGCCGTCATGCATGAAATGGCGGAGGGGGCAGATAGCCCAACCGCTATTCGTAACGCCATTCAGACAAATGCCACAGCTATAGGGCTTACAAATCTGACCACTGCGGTCGGGTTCTTGGCGATGAACTTGGCAGATGCCCCTCCCTTCAATGATCTGGGGAATATCGTGTTTGGCGGGATCTTGCTGAGCTATCTCATGACGTTCACGTGGCTTCCCGCCGCACTGACCTTATTGCCGCTCAAAGCTTCGCTGGACAGATCGTCTCAGTTCATGTCCGGGGTCGGGCGGTCGATCAATCGGCTGAAGTGGCCGTCTCTCATTATTGTGTCGGTGGGCGTATTGTTCACAGTCAATGGGCTGACACAAATTCGCTTGGACGATGATTTCGTTCGGTATTTTGATAGCCGGTTTGATTATCGCGTTGCCTCTGATTTTGCGGAAGCGCGCTTAACTGGCCTCAATATTATGGAGTTCGATCTAGAGACGGGTAAGGATGGTGGAGTCTATGAAGCCGACTATCAACATTTCCTGGCTGATTTTTCAAAGTGGCTCCATGTGCAACCTGGCGTCGTTAGCGTTGCTGATATTTCCATAATCACGCGGCGCATACACAAGGCGATGCAGGTCGAGGATGAGCCAGCACGAGACGGCATCCCGGAAAATGCTGACCTAATCTCCCAATATTTTTTGCTCTACGAATTTTCGCTGCCTTATGGCGCAAACATGACGGACCGGATCAATGTGAGCCGTAGTTCAAGTCGTGTGACCATCGTTATGCAGGGCCTCACTTCCGGCGCCATTCGTGATCTACATGAGCGTGCAGCTGTTTGGTTACGCCAACATGGTCCCGCGCAAGCGGAAGTGAAAGGCATTAGCATAAATGTCCTGTTTGCCTATCTGTCGAGCACGAATATCCGGTCGATGATGGCCAGTACACTTGCCTCAATCTTCATCATTGGTCTGATCATTACCCTCGCTTTGCGCAGTGTGAAATATGGTCTGTTGAGCTTGGCGACCAACCTGTTGCCAGCTGTCGTGGGGTTTGGCATCTGGGGGTACGTGATCCAGGATATCGGCATCGCTGGTGCCGTGATTACAGCGATGACACTGGGCATCGTTGTTGACGATACAATTCACTTTTTGGTGAAATATCGTCGCTTGAGGGCGGATGGCAAGACGCAAGCGCAGGCAATCGAAGTGATTTTCTCTACTGTCGGTGTGGCCATGGTGATCACCAGTATATCTCTGGCGTCAGGTTTTTCCGTCTTGTCGCTGTCCGGATTTCAAATTAGCTGGGCACTGGGAGTACAAACATCCATCATTGTTGTGGCTGCATTGATAATTTGCTGGTTCATGTTGCCACCGTTATTGCATTTGATTGATCGGCAAAATGGGACAAAAATGAACCATCGTCCTGGCATGGAGTAGGGGCATTCGTTTTTGGAGTGCCAATCAACGAATTTTTCTCAGAAACTTATGCTTAACTATCGAAATTCATTGAGAGAATCTGAATTGATCGTCTTAGTATGATATCGAATTTCAATCCCGCTCTAGAGGGCGGAGATTGCTCATGAAGGGATAGTAATAGATGCGTACATATGAGCAGCTAACGGGCGCTAAAGGCCGCAAAGTATTTTATCGGGCCGAGCGGCACCGGGCTGACCAGCTTTTCAAGGATATCGTTCCAGCTGTGGAGCTGGGGGGCGATAGGGCGGCACTGAAAGACCTGTCCATGACAGGTTTGGCCGCACAGAGTGGTGAAACCGACTATTGGGAAGGACGCGTCGGTGATGAAATTCCCGTCCGTCTGTGCATTGCTGATGATACACTTTATCAAGGTTCCGGGCGCATTCGGCGCGTTGAGTCCAGCGGCGTCCGTACGACCGTCGGTGTGGAATTGACCACGGGTTATGTGGACATTCCAAACGTTGTCTCCAGCCATGATCATGTGTTGCTTTCCAGGTCATTGGATGATCCTCAGTTTGGGGCCGCATCGAACATTTTGCCCGAGTACCGCGAACTGTCGGCTGAGATTGTCTATTTGTTCCGTTCCTATCGTGACCTGCTGGCGAAATTTGAAGAGCGTCTGGGCGACTTACCGGAAGCGGAACGCGCCGAACGGCTTCATGAGGCATTGATCGCATGTGAAGAAAAAATGGTGCCTCAGTGGCAGGAGCTTTGGTACCGCGGCAACGATATAACATTTCCTATGCTCAATGATCCCATCGCATTGGCCGAGCATAAAAGATACACAGAACAGGTTTTGACACCGGACTTCATGCCTGGTCCTGTGATGCGCCGGTGTTACGAAAAACCACTGGGGTATCCAGGTGACTATCAGATTATGAACTATGTTTACCGGTGGGAAAAAGTAGGTAACACGCCCTATGAGAAACTGCTGCACAGAATTGGTGTCGAGACCGGCGCCTGTGTAGGTACACGGTTGCGTATGACGCAAAAATTCCTTGGCGAAAAAATCGCAGAGACGGCTAAGACGTCCGGCGTCAAGGTGATGAACATCACCAACCTCGGCTGTGGATCGGCTTTTGAAGTTTCTGACTATCTAAAAATCGATGAGCTGCCGCGACCCGTCAATTTTACTCTGATTGACCAAGACCATGACGCCTTGTCCTATGCTTATGAGCATGCTCACCCTCAGGTGGTACGCCACGGCGGTAAAGCTCACATCCAATGCCTGCAAGCATCATTTGCTCAATTGTTGAAGGCTGGCCCTCTCTTCAATTCATTGCCACCACAAGATGTTATCTACAGCTTGGGTCTTTACGACTATTTGTCGCAGCGGCGTGCCAAGGCGTTGACACATGATCTCTATGATCAGGTGACGCCAGGCGGGTACCTCGTGCTGGCAAACGTGAAGGTGGGCCGCGAAACCTGTATGTGGCCGCTAGAATTCATCACGGACTGGAGCCTTGTGTATCGTACAGAAGAAGACATGTGGGATATGGTTGACGGGCTCGACTGTGAACGGATCTCGATCGAAGAAGATGAGACAAAATGCGTTTATGTGATGATTGTACGTAAACCAGAAGCGTAACTTCTGAGCGCGTAGGGGGCAATCTGTCCCCTACTGGTTACCCCAGCGTTGGTTGTCTTTAGAAGGTGCATCAACAAAGCGGCTTACTGGGAAAGTAGCGACGACTTTTGTTCCTTCGCCCATCCGACTGAACAAGCGCACATCTCCACCATGTAGCGCCATGATTTTACGAACGAGGGGCAAGCCGAGGCCGGTGCCATGTTGTGTGCGGCTCATTGCATTCTCGACTTGAACAAAGGGTTCAAAC
>Ga0222662_1000784_pt1 | contig 20782 bp, 32 predicted proteins | sample AntAcemetagen600_FD_179821 | JGI IMG/M metagenome (GOLD analysis project Ga0222662, IMG submission 179821) | Saline water microbial communities from Ace Lake, Antarctica - #600 | ecosystem: Environmental > Aquatic > Non-marine Saline and Alkaline > Saline | place: Antarctica: Ace Lake...
GTATAATACGGAGTTCATCTTTACCAGTCGTGGGTTGATGCATTATAGGCCCAAGGTTTATCATACTCTTAAGGGTCCGAAGCGTACGGTCGTGGTTTTGGGCTGTGACTACGCTGAGAACCTTGAGGTCCCAGGACTTCCTGAAGGTGTTGTTCAGGTGACGATGAAAGAGGCTGATGATTTCTTGAATAATCGTCGATCGAGTGTTAGGAAACCTCGGGCTAAGGCGACTGCATAGTGGATGAATTTTACATCAGGAACGTGGGGGCCGGATTTCTTGGCAACTCACCAATATGGTGGCAGAAAGGTGGCTCTGGTTATACTCAGTGGCTAGATGATGCCAAGCGTTTTTCAAATGAAGAGGCTGATGGAGTGATTCAGTCTTGTCTTGGGACGCACCAATTTGAGAAGTGGCCTTGCAAAAAGGTCGATGATGCAGCCAAATTAACTGTTGACATTCAGGATTTAAGTTAGTATGTTGAAGTATCTCTCAGCTGAGTTTGCTCATAACGTTGGTAAGTGGGCTATGTCTAAGGGGCTTGGTGGTGTCAAGCATTACAATCCTGATTTTGCTGTTTTAAACGGTTTCAGGTTGAGTAATGCTGTTGATTGTCCCCTTGGTCTTGCGGCTGGTTTTGATAAGAATGGCGTGACGGTAGAGTACATTCATAAGTATGGCTTTGGTTGGGTTGAAGTTGGGAGTGTGACCGCTCTTGGTGGTAAGGGAAACCCGAAGCCTCGTTTGTTCCGGGTTGAGGGTGACGGGATTCTAAACCGTATGGGCTTAAATGGTCAGCCCGTAGAGCAGGTCGTTGAGAATCTCAAACACATTCCTAGCAACCGTTTCGCTGTTAATATTGCTAAGACTCATTCGCCGGAGATTATGGGCGACAAGGCGATTGATGATATTGTGTACACGTATCGGAGGATCGGGCATCGTGGTTTATACACGGTCCTGAATATTAGTTGTCCGAATACGACTGAGGGCAAGACGTTTGAGGACCCGGCTGCGTTGCGGGAACTAGTGTCCGAGGTAAGCCATATTCGGACTACAGTGCCGTTGTATTTGAAGGTGTCTCCGAATTTGTCGGCGGTGCAACTTGAGCAGATTGTTGAGATTCATCAACATTATAAGCTTGATGGTTTTGTGGCCTGCAATACTATGCCTTTTACTCATCCAACGAATGGTAAGGGTGGTTTGAGCGGTCCGGCGTTGTTAGATGAATCTGTGAACACTGTGAGATCGCTTCGGAGCATGATTCCTGATACTATTATCATAGGGTGCGGTGGGATTAATAATGGTGCTGATGTTCTTCGCTACGAGAAGGCTGGTGCCAATCTATTTCAGGCGTATTCTGGTTTCGTTCGTGGCCCCAACGCTGGCCGCTACTTTGTTCGTCGTTTAGCCCGCCAATATCGAGAAGCCCGTGCTGTCGATATTCACAATTTTAGGAATGTTTTAAATGCCAAGTTATCTGAGTCCGTTTGATCCTCACGTTCACCTTCGCGGTAACGAGTACCCAACTCAGGACTTTCTGGGTCTTGCTTTCCGCGATGCCGAAGCTGTTGGGCTTTGTGGTATGGCTGAGATGCCGAACCCGTCTCCACAGCTAACTGATGTGTTGCCGATTCACGCAAGGCTTGAACAAGTCAAGAATAGCCGGGATTCGCACACGCCTCATCATTTTATCCACGTCGGTATCACCAATGATACTTGTCAGGTGCAGCGGGCTCTTGACTTAGTCGAGAGCCATACGCATGTGCTGGGCGACAAGACCTTTTACACCCATTCTACCGGCAACATGGGCGTCTTAGACAAGGACTATCAAGACCACCTTTGGAAGCTGAAAGCCGAACGCGGCTACAAAGGTGTGAGCATCGGTCACTTCGAGGATGAAACTCTCTACAAGGGTGTTTTCAATCCAGACGACCCTGCGTCCCATAGTCGTGTTCAACACGAGGAAGCTGAGTTAGCTCAAGTCGTACGCCAGATTGCGAGTGCGAAGAGATGGGGATTTGAAGGTAAGTTCTATATCGCCCATGTTTCGAGCCCTCTGACTGTCGAATTTGTCAAGAGTATCCGAGCCTCTTGCGGTTTCGAGATCATTCTTGAGGCGACATTTCATCACACCCTGTTATGTTGGGGGGCTTACACCGACAGTGGTAATCTTGTAAAGATGAACCCTCCGTTAAGGTGCCGTAAGAGCATGGCTGCTATGATGCAGCATGTTCTAGATGGGAACATTAACATCATCGGCACCGATCATGCTCCACACACCTTGGCCCGGAAGAATGATCCGACGAGCCCGGCGTCTGGGATTCCTGCTTTGCCTTATTGGCCTCGGTTTATTGAGATTTTGCAAGATCTTGGTTGTAGCCGTGGGTTGATTGATAGTATGACCTATTATACAGCGGCCCGTCTCTTCAAGTTCGATACGCACAGGGCTAGGGATGGCCGTTGCAATGTTAACATTGATTATGATCCGTCCTTGTGGGATGTGTACGGCTGGAACCCGTTTGAGTGGGTTGATAAGACGTACTCAAGCAAGAAGGAAAAGGCTCAGTTCGCTTCTAATGCTCTTGGTTCGACCGATCGTGGGGAGAATGGTCTCTATGGCACGGGATACTAAGTCCGATATGGCGAAGCGTCGTAAGAAGCTTGATGCCAGGAAGCCAAAAGCCTGATCCTCTTTATGATCCTTATGTTGCTAAGACGCGGTGTTTGTGTGGTAAGATGGTTGTCTTCACGAAGGTGGAGGATGACAATCGGATTAGTGGTGTTTGTGATAAATGTAATGCCAAAACGATTTTGACTTTGAATAAAAACAATCAATGGGTTAAAGCATGAATTGTGCTACTGAGAAGGGTGAATTGATCACTTTTGCTTCTGGCTTCTTGAATCAAGGAAAAGGCTTTGGTTATCGTGTTTCTTCTACTGGTAGGCGTTATCAGATTTGGAAATTGGAACAGACTGGGAATAATTTGCGTATCAAAGCGTTAGAAATGATATATCATTCTGATCATCATGTTGACGCCGCTCATGAATGGCAGGCCCTGACAGGGGCTAATTACAAATTAAACGAACGATCATTGAACACTTTAGTGAATGAAGCCAGGGGGCTTTACTAATGGGTAGAGAAAAGAATATAGCAACACGTTGTCAGTTGCTTGTTGGTTCGTTTGATGGGGCATCTGACGTTTGTCCCTGTAAAAACAGCCAGTCTTGTCAGCTGACAATCGATCAACGTCGGTATTTTGCTGATGATGAAAGTGTGTTGGCTGCTAAATCCAGGAATCTCAAAGAGTACAGCGATGGTAAAACCGATAACGCCCCAGAAGGCGGCGAAGAATAAGAAGAGTGCGGTGCCTGATGAGGTGATTAAGATATTCAATTATCTTATTACGAAAAACCTGTCGAACGGTATCTCCGTTGTGTCTCAGGAGGAGGTTGTAACGTTGATTGCTTCTAACCTAGGGATCACAAAACAGCGGGTATATGACAGGCACTTGCTGGATGTCGAGGAAGTGTTCGAGGACGCTGGTTGGGAAGTCGTTTATGATAAGCCCGGTTACAATGAATCTTATCAACCTACTTTCACTTTTACGGAGAAATAGATGGGTCACACTCGAATAGAAAACGTGTGGGTTTGCTATGAGGATTTAGAGGGGGAGCTTGATATTATTAAGCATAAGCTTCCTAAATCTCGTTTTGTGAGCCCCGTTTGTGTTGGTGATTTCATCGTGTTTGGCGAGAAAGAGATTGGGGATGTTTTGGATAATCTGCCTGATACATATGACGGGACCAATCGTTTTCAAGTTCTTGAAGTGCATCATAGGTGGGATACGAGCCGTGAATTTGGCTCGGATGATGTGATTCCGGTTCTCAAGCCTTGTTTTAATCCTTTATTGAGCGACTAATGAATCGACCAACAAGACGCGATATTCGCAGTCGGGTCCCGGATGACGTAGCTGCTGAATATTCGCATTGTCGTCTCTTTTTGACGGCCTGTACGTTCGCGAACATTGTTGGTTGTTGTGCTCTATCTCATGTTCCATTTCATGCTTGGGCTATTCCTGGTTTGGTTTTTCAATTGATCATCGGAATGACGTTTTACGACGCCAGGAAGACTTTTAAAATCTATTGGGAGAATGCTAAGAAGGACGCCTGGGTTGACTATGACGCAAAGGTCATCGAGGATGCCGCGAACAAGATCGAAGCCATAGCATTTCGCGAAATGGTGCGTGATCCTGCCGTGCTGCGTCAACTTCTTTCTGCGTTTGATAATATCGAAGTGGGAATAGACAATGTGATGGTTCAATATCGGGGTAAGGATGTGAAGCTGCGAGCTTGTAGGTTGTGGCGTGATGGGGATACTTTGAGGATAAGGCGATGAAGTTTGAAGTTGTTTTCGGTGTGAATCCTGGGTTCAATCACGATAATGAGGTCACTGATCCTGTCGCTGTGATGACCATGGTTTGGTTAGAACAGATGGATTTGGTCCGCCAGAATTCTGGGCTCTATATCAGTGCTTTGATTCTTCCGGGCCGCGTTTCGTATCCGAAGGAATTCGGGGCTCCGGATGGTGGTGAAGAGGTCGTCGAGGTTTCTGGGTACTATAATGCTCAGTATCATAGGTATACTGAGCTTTGGCAGGCGGCAGTTAGGTCTACTGTTAGTAAATGTAAGGATGTCCTTGAGCAGGATACTGTGGCATTGTTGTTTTTCCCCTGCCAAGTAGAATATATGACTAGGTCATAGGACCCAGCAGTAAAAAATAATGTATATTCTTACTCGGGGGAGAGATAATGTTAGTTGAAAGAATGTTGGAGTATGTGACTTGGGAACAGGCCATTATTGTTTTGATGACCGCTCTTTGGCTTGTTAAGGTCGCTCAGGTTATTCTTTTGCGAATGCGAATGCATTGTCGCACCACTAGATTGGAATCCGATTTGGAAGAATCTAACCTTGGGAATGCTGCTATGAAAGCCAAGCTTCATTCTTCACTCTGCCCAGAAGATTATGAAGCCTTCATGGATGAATGTGTTCTTTGATCATTGCCGTTTGGTTCTGATGCCCAGTGTATAATTTAGCAGTATTCGGGAATTGAAATGATTATATTAGTACCAACGGTTTTGGTTTTTTGCGGCGGTCTTTTACTAACATTTCGAACTTGTAAACCAGTTAAATACAAGGTCGCCGTTTGTGATGATAGGAGAGACGTTGAAGAATGTCTAGAAGGGTTGATTTATCAAATCGAATCAACCCGATTTAACGGGTTCTGAATTTCTGTAACACTCCCTTGATAATTCTTTACTAGGGAGATTCTAATGCGTGACGGTAAACCCAGCTACCCTGCTATTGGCTGCTTAGCAGCTGCAATTTTTTGTATTCTGTTTTGGTACGTGGTGTGTTCTTTAATCATGCGGATCTGGAATGTGTTGTAGTGTAACCCGTTCAAATCCGAAATTCAAGGAGTGACTATGAGTCCCGAAGATTACAAAAAGATCGTCGATGAACTGAAAAATGTTCGAGAGCCCTTTATTGATAGGGGCCAAGAAACTTTGGCACTCGATTTGTTCGAGAAACGCCTTTTGCAGATGGAGTCAGAGTGTGAGGCTAACACTATTTCGTCTAATGACCCGTGTGCTGAGCCGAAATCTAATATACACTATTGCGATTGTCGGACTCATGATCCTGCAGATGACACTCTCATCATTGGGACAGATGGTTGTCGATATTGTGGTGGCGATGGAACCTGGGAAGAGGTACCAGTCCGATTGATAGATGGCGAATGCGACGGACAAGAGCATTACGCTAAAAAGAAAGCTGAACATCTTATTGTCATGAGTGGTTCAGATGGATGGGGCGAACGCCAGAAGTATGAATGGGTCCTGGATGAGAACGGAGAACGAAAATATTTCAACGATGTAACCAATCCCGGTAATGGAATTTACTGGATGCGTTGGAGTGAATGGTTGGGGTAATGTCATTTGTGGTTGGATGACCAAATAATTTGACCCATTCGAAAATAATGGACAATTCAACCCACAATTTAATCGGATAATTTCCAATGATGAACCCAGATGTAAGAATCGTCAAGAATGCAGTGGAATTCTGTGAAAAAGCCGGAAGAGACTGCATGACTCTTTATTTTGAGGGTGCTCCAACCGTTCGCCAGATCGAAGCCGTCACAGCCCAAGTTGCTATGGGGTGTCGGGTACGACCCAACATGAAGAGTCGTAATCTAAGGTACCATACCAAATCGGTTGGTGGGCTTGTTAGAGTTCAATTGGTCGATTAACGCGGGTTGATCTTTCGAAACAGAGTTCAGTGGGAATTATTATAATTCCATTTGTGTTTTTGGATTTTCTGTTTCGTTCTTAATGGAGTGCAACCCCAGTGAAGTTTAACGATTATACTGATTCATATGCTTGGGATAATAGAAGCAATGATTTCAAAAGCCACGGTATCAATAATATCCGTGATCTTAATAATCTGTTTGCTGGTGTGATCCGTAAATCTGGTGGGGTGATGGATGCAGATTATGGCGACATTGTCCGATATCTGCTCATCTCCAGAGAAATGGACTGGATTGAAGAAAAAAGACCGTATTATGACGTCTACCCGAGCATGATCCCCATACTGGAGGGCTTGAGATTAGATTTCTCGCTCAAAGACATTTCTCTGCCGATGGGTTTCGAACAGCTTTTGGTACGATTTCCAGAAAACCACGACGTTCAATGTATCTTTTTTAGTCTTGAAAAGCATGAGGGGCAGTATCGTTGTTTAATGAACGCCCATTTTCTGAGTGAAGACGAAGACCGTGTTACAATTACCACGATGTGGGAAGATGATGCTACTGGTCAATCTGCTCTTGACTATTTGAAGGGCTGTGACCCCGATATGAGCGAATATAAGATCAACCAAATGACCAGGTTTTTCGCGATCTTTATTGGAATATTCTTGATTGGGAATGATCCAGAGATCGTCGAACGCCAAGTTCTAAGCAAGGATCTGATCAAGCTTAATGATGATAACCATGAACGACTAGCCGAAAAAGCAAAGAAACGCGGAAAGTTCGGCTTTTCGTTCGGTGCCATGCTTGAAAAAATCCCGCATTTACGTCGCCCTCGCCCCTGTTGGGTCGCCTGTGGACCAGGACGTAAGTACAGAAAATTGAAGCTGCGTAAGGGTAGCATTGTTCATCGGGACAAGATCGAGAAGATTCCTACCGGGCTTCTTGATTCTGAATAAGCCAAGAGACGCCGGGAAAGGCGTCTCTTTTGTCTTCTCTTGCATCTGAACGTGGCTGGTGCCTAAGCACGCCAGTTTTTGTAGTTGGCCCTGGTGACGTCTTTTAGATACCTTTCTCGCATTTCATATGAGACTTCATCTCGATGGATCTCGCCGACTGGTTTGAACTCTGGCAATTCATCGATGCTGATGCCCATATGCACCAAGCATGCTGTAGCTGTTTGTTCGGGTTCTTCAAGAAGGTCAAGCTCGTAGCTGATTGAAATGTGATCTTTGTCTTTGAAGAACTCGTCAAAGTACGCTTCTTCTTTTTCGATCTCTCGAAGACACCAATCAATGTCATTGAAAGAATATGTGACCAGGGGGACTTTGGTCTTAGTTCCTCGATGCCAGATATTAGTCTTCCAAGCTTTGAATCTACTGATCGCCTGTAGGATCTTGTCCTCTCGATGGAGCCTGATCCAATGAGTTGGTTTGATATCCATTTCATTGAAGATGTCGGTTTGGGCGGTAGTACCGACCACTTTAATACCGAAGACTTCGTTTTCCGTAGACTTCTTATTAAAGAGTTTGTTGCGATATTCAGCTATACCAGCAGATTGATCCAACCCGACTTCTCGAACATAATCACTTACTAATTCTGGATTAGCATATTCCTGCGGTTGGCCGCAGCGGTTTGTAGAACGAAGGAGTTCACAGAGGAGCGTGCTTCCAGTTCTACTGCCGCATCTGATTGCATACTTCTTTTTCATTTTAGGTCTTTCAGTCCATGAACTAGTGAGGATACAAAGTTCTCACCTTGAATCCAAGTTTTGTTGACAGCCTTCAGATATTCGTGAGCTTCGTTGACCTTAGTCATAAGGTGTGGGATCTGCTCTGGGTGATCGAAGAATAGTGGGTAATAAGGCCCCAGGTATTCGACGGCTGCGGGGTGTCGGTTAACGATGAATGGTGTGTTCCGGGCAATGCAATCCAAGATTCCATTCGCAGCACTCAAATCGAAGAACTCCATTGCGACCACATTTTTAGTCAACAATTCATCATATTGACTAGGTGTGTAGAAATTATACGTCTTGACTTCAGTGCAGAAATCACTTCGATCATCGAGCCGAGACCAATGACGACGAACCCTGTCATCCCAAATTTTCATCCAATCTTTAGTCAACGCTGGCTTCCATTTGGAATGCCCGCACACGTCCAAGAATTGGTGTAACAACTGCGTATTTCGCAGGTAGTAACCGACTTGAATAATCCGCTTGTCTTTATTGGCCTTATAGGCTTCTGGACACCAGAACTTGCGTGGGGTTCCAATCGGGTGCTTCAGTGACAGAACAGGACAATCGAGTTCGGTGCGAAGGTAATCGGCTAAATGGTCGCTCAAAGCGATTGCCATCTTAAGATTGGGCAAGCTTGCTTTGAAGGCACAGTTCTCTTTGAACATGCGACGGAGTGATTCACGTTCATTCGAGAAGCAAGGTGGGTTTGGTGGGTGATGAAAAACACCTACCCATGGCTCGTTGTAGACTGCTGGTTTGTCGACGTAGCAGAATGTTTGTTCTACGAAGTCATCGAACAGGATTCCGTCGTCACTCGAAATCGTTTGTAGATGCTTGTAAACGTAAGGCCAGCCACTTCGGTGCATTCCTTTACCGATGACTTGATGTGGGCACCGTACCATTTTGATACTTATGTCTTTGTCACAGGAATCACCGTTTCCACCGGTTCCGCTTCCGGTTCCGCCGTTTGGTGGGCAGAACCAGTTTTTGATCTTGCAAAATAGCCAGATTACCGGCCATAGCACAAATAGAGCTACTCTCTTCGCAAACTGGAAGGTACGCTTTAATAGTCTTCCAATTAATCTGCACATATTTCTTAACATGATCTTAATTCCTGATCTTAATTCCTGATTTTGTTTCCCCGCGAACGCCATCGTTTTATGTTTTGTTGAAATCCTTGGAGTGCTCTATGTATTATGACAATGGAGAATGAATCATGGGAAAATGTGCACAGTGTGGTGATGAATCAATTGAGACGGAGCCCATTTGTAAACCGTGTAAGAAACCCCGCGTGGGTTTTAACGGGAAAAACGAGAGATCGAAGTACACTATCGCTGTTGATATGGATGGTGTACTATGCGACTTTCGCAAGAAATACTTGGCTCTCAAGTCACTTGATCTTGAATTCCCTCAATCACTTCAGGGATTTTTCTTGGATCTTGAGCCCATGCCTGGTGCGATAGAGGGGTTCAAATACCTCTGGAACAGGTTCGATACGTATGTTTTGACACGTCCCTCAGTTTGGAATGTCCATTGCTATACAGAAAAAGCTATTTGGGTACGTGAGCATTTAGGATTCGAAGTCTTGCATAAGATGGTTCTTAATCCACAAAAGCAGCGGAATAAGGGTGACTTCTTAATCGATGATACAGAGGATTCGGGTCAGACTGAATTCGATGGAACGTTCCTAAAGTTCGGGCCTGATGATCACGATTGGAGCACGATCCAAGACTTCTTTAAGAGGCTGGGGTAATATCATGCAGTATAATGAGATTTGTCAATGTGGACATAACAAGAAATGCCATTTGGACAATCTAGAGGACGCCAGCACGGCTACTGATTGTTATTTTCAGTATAACTGTGATTGTAAACAATGGCGACCCGTAGAAATATTCAAACAGTCCTACGTCGGCGAAGACGGATACCTACACAGTGCCCGGTCTTTGTGTTGCAACCATTGGCTTTGTTACTATGATGAAAAGATCGAAGCCAAGGTACACTGGGTTGGAATTGGAGAACCGCCTGAGAATCTGGAGTGTCGCAGATGCACCAAGCCGGTTTTCACTCCACATACCAAATGAAGAACTCAGTGTCGAATCCGTCAATGCCAACGATTCTCTTACTGGTCTTCTTACCAGGGATATCGTGATTAGCGGAGATTACCACCGTTCCGGGCTTCTTGATTAGTGGGACCAGTTTCTCGATAAGGTCGGGAAACAAGAAGATCGTGATAATGTCTGCTTCTTGGAAGTCGTACTTGAGGATATCATCCTCTACGATTGTCACCAAATCCTCGACACCCAATCTCTTGACCCTTTCTTTGGCTTTCCTCACCGTTTCAGGGTTGATTTCGACTCCGACGCCCCTTGTGCCATAGAGCTTCGCGGAGTGGATCACGATGCGTCCGTCTCCTGCTCCCAAGTCGTATACAACTTGATCCTTTTCGGGGCTTACTAGCCTCAGCATCACGTCTACCGCACTCATTGGGGTGGGTAACAATGCTGTATCTGGATCTTTTTTGATGATTGGTTGGACTGGTCTTGGTTGGGCCACAGTAGGTTGAATTACCGTTTGTATAGCCGGTGCAACAGTTGGCTTTGGAACGTATGTTGTTTGGGGTCTCACAGCCGGAGTTGTGATTCGCGTTGATCTCCAATCAGAGGTCAGTTGGTAGCCCGGCATTGGTCCCCAGATTTGGTTGCACATCGTGCAATTGGGATTGTAACAGTATCGGACTCCGTTGTTCCGGCTTGGGTTGTGGCGGTATCTTTGTGCTTGAGCCTCAAGGGTCCCTAATGATACGAACAGCAAAGTCAATAGCAACGTCAAGATTCTAAACATGGTGATTCCTTGGCAGTATAGTTATGGGGTGTGTTAATGTACTGGAAACCCCTCGTATTTTTTATGGAAAGAAGAGCAGGATATGACAACTAAACAAGTGATCGTAATTCGTCGCGATCTCAAAATGAGACGAGGGAAGGAAATTGCACAAGGATCTCACGCTTCAATGGCTTTTTTGACTCGTCGGATTCAAAAAAGCCTTAAGGTGTTCAATAGCCCGTATCCACCGATGAATGATGCAGAACGCGAATGGATTCTTAATTCGTTCCGGAAAGTCACTTGTCAAGTGCCTGATCTGGAGTCCTTGGAGAAGCTTCACGAGTTAGCACTTGAAGCAGGACTAGAGTCACATTTGGTGGAGGATAGTGGACATACTGAGTTCGGTGGTGTCAAGACGGTTACTTGCCTTGCTATCGGGCCTGATTACGCGGAGAAGATTGACCCGATTACGAAAGAATTGAATCTATATTAAGGATTATTATGAATAATGTCGACAATCCTGTAATCAAGCGTGCTGTTCTTCCCATTGATGACGAGTATGGGTCTGCGAATGTTTCCTGTGTCACAATCAATGGATATGAGTACGGGATTAATATCGATTTCATCTCCGAAGAAAAACGAGAATGGTTCACACAAGTCTTCGGAGATATTTTAGAACGTGTAGACGCCAGGGCACGGCGTGAGGTCAGAGAGGACCGAGAAAAACGTCTTCGTGACCTGTGTGGATTGAAGGATCAATTCGGCGGGACATATTCCCAAACATTTCCTTTATGCACCTGAACATTTTTTGCACCAAAAGCTTCATTCACGGCTTGGATGACGCCATCGAACATCGGAGACACGTAATCGTGTCCGGAGATTATACCGCCCTTCTTGAGCAGCGGCAGCGATACTTTAATGTCTCTGACCACTGATCGATAACCGTGACAGGCATCGATATAGATGAAATCCAACGACTCAGGCTGGAACCAATTACATATCTCGCTAGAGTAGCCTGGTATGAGATGCATATTGGATTCTAAGCCCATTGCTTTTACATTCCTGATGCTCCTCATGTAAGTCGATGCTAACATCGCACGATTATGGATACTCCCGTAAGTATCAATACCATAACAGTCCGTGTTCTTTCCCATTTCTTTTATCATTGTTGCGAAATGGGCTAGGCTCTTGCCGTGGAAGTTTCCGATTTCCAGCATTGCACCATCAGTTGGTATCCATTGTGCGATCCGCTCATAGAACTCTTCCCAATGATAAAAGCCCCATAGTTCTTCCCAATTGTCAATAGTACGCCCGTGGTTGACATAATGGTATTGATCAGGCCCGAGGTTCAATATCCCAACATTATTCAGTATCCAGCCGTTTTTAGACATTAGATGTTTATAATGATGACCGGTAATTAACATGTGATGTGTAGTTGTTTTTAGAGCTTCTTCGACCTCAGCTCTAGTTGGATCAACTAAATAGCAAGAATTGGGTGGATTACCAAAAGGTATTCTTTTTTTGAATTCTGGTCGAGTTAGGTGCATTTTACTCATGTATGAACCGCCATTCATAATTATTTCGTCAGCACCAACGACAGCAACAATGGGCTCTTGCCCCAGTTTACAAGCATCTAGAGATTATGTGGCTTATCTACAAGGTCTAGGGTTGTGTCAATCGGGCTCGATAGGATGTTACAGAAACAAACGATTTGTTACTGTTGAGAAATTTGGGCAGCTTGATCATTCTTTAAATGACGCTTGAACACAACCCAGATGTCTAATTCATCTTTGATTATTAGATGGTCGTATAATTCCTCCAGTGTGTCTTTGATTAAATGTGCGGCAAGACCGGAAATAGTACCAGAATGACGGATTTTCGGGAGCCACGCTTTTAATTCTTGCAGCATATTGGGTCCTTGTAGACCGTCCAAATGCAAATGGTTGATGCTTTCATCCGCAAACATCTTAACGCACTGAATACTCGAGCCTTTAATAGCTGTGATATTATACCCAGAGTCTTGAAACATGGTCGTTGTTTCCTGCCACGATAAATGTGGATGTGGCTTATGTTGTGGTGTCCATCCGTAAGGCTCTATGGTATAAATCCGGATATTCTTCGATTGTTGCTTGGCACAATGAGCCATATGTGCTGCACATTTGCCGTGATAGGTCCCCACGTCCACAACAACGGAATCATCCTCAAGACGATCGATTAGGGCTTCGATATGTTCGGGGTAATCATATACACCCCAGAAATCTTCCCAGGATTCGGGTCTTAACCGTTGTGGGACATAGTGCCAGATGTTCTTTGGTAGACAGGTCGTTTGAACTGCCATCCAGCCCCTTCCATACATCAGTTCATCACATGGATGTTCAGCCTGGATTAGGATATGATGGCTGATCTGCTGCGTGGCTTCAAATATCTCGCAGTCAGACGGATCTACCAAAATGACCGTCTGGTTTGGGCCTTTGTGTTCGATTAGTTTTAATGTTTCTCGAAACTTCATGTGCCGTCTGCATGGACAGATTTTAGGTGGTTCGCGTATACATTTCGTTTTGTGAATTTAGTATCACAAATCGGACATTCGAAATGACCACTTTCCTTATCTACGCTTATAGTATCGAATTGTTCGGGCATGCGTGGGAGTTCATGAATTGCCCGATATGCTACCAATTGTCCTGTATGATAATTGGTGTGACCAATCATAATGTGTGATAACAGGTCACCCAAGGTCGGTAGGTGGTCTTTGTACTTGGCGATATTATTCGGCCTTGTGTAGTCCGCCAGGGTCAGTTTACCAACAGCGAATAGTAGGTCATCGCGACAATCGGTGAATGCTTTGACTAATTCCTTACTATCTGGATACAGGGTATTGATCGGCATTGGTCTCGAACCAGTACCAAAAGTTCTGTGCCAAGTTTCGGGTAGAATTGATTTCTTGGTTAGGGTTATGAGCAACAGATCGTAGCTGACGGATAAATGGCCAATTGTCCAAATTGGATGATTAGAGAATCCAAAGAGTTGGCTGATTAATTTGTATCTTGGTAGATCTTCAAACAGTTTCAGGAAATAATCTGTTTGTAGCCTGAAGGAATGGCTTAGCATGTAGCTTGTCCCATCTTTTGGTTTATTCGCAGTTCGAATTTGCTTGGGTTATAGTAAATACATAGTCGTGTTACACTTACTAACACAAAGTCAACTTCTGATTCTTCAAGCCCTCTAAAACTATGGTGTTCAATGAACAATCCTTTTCTGGAGTTAGTGCGTGGTGCGTAAAAAACCATCCAACGGAGCTAAGGAAGTAAACGGAAATTACGAAGTTACTGAAGAACAACCCCAATTTGACTACAAGAAACACTATAACGTCGAGCTGAAGAACAAAGCACAACGAAGTGCTTTTGCTAAGTTCAAGAACGTCGACTACCTCTTTCTAATAGGGCCAGCTGGCGTCGGAAAATCATTTCTCGCCACAGCCTTAGGCGTCCGAGAAATCGTCAACTATCGTGCTGGAAGATTGGTCCTAACAAGACCTATCAAAGAAGCCGAAGAATCTCTGGGTTATCTGCCCGGCACTTTCGAAGAGAAGGTCATGCCTTACCTGATGCCATTGTATGACCAACTTTATGAGGTCTTTCAATGCGACAAAAAGATAAGGACCCAATTCGAAAAAGAATATGTCGAAATCGCACCGTTAGCATACATGCGTGGTCGAACATTTTCGAATTCGGTCTGCATTTTCGACGAAGCACAGAACGCCAATTACAAACAGTTGAAAATGTACCTGACTAGGCTTGGTCATCAAAGCAAAATGATCATTACTGGTGACCCGGCTCAAACCGACATTCCAGATTCGGGCCTAATGGAGATAATCGACAAATGCCGTCATCGTGGATCTGTTGGGGTTATCGAATTCGAAAACGCCGACAACGTACGACATGCATCAGTCGAGGCAATGCTTGAGGATCTCTAATGAACAAAGTAATCTTGCTTGTTCGAAGAACCGAGAGCTACTACTTCACTAGAATCCCAGACAACGAACCAAGTGCCGTGCTGGATAAGAACGCTGTAAAAGACGTTCACTGGCGGACGCACTATTGGGAAAAGCTGGTAGGCAAGAGCTACAGTCAGATTAGAAATGAAATCGAAGCTCTTGCATATGACCACAACATCAAACAGAAACCAGATATCGTTTACAATTATCATGTAAGGTCAATACCCAATGATGATAATATCTGGATTCTTCCAATTGACGAAGACGACTTGGCCGATCGAGATGGGATCGATTATATTCGGAACTTCGAAGGTTCTGAAAATATCATCATATGGAATACACTGTTTTCTGAAGTCGATAAAAAAGTCATAAGAGTCGGTGGCCAAAAATCCGTTCAATCTAACGCCTATGCCATCAGATCTAGCTACGCCCATAAGTTCCCAAGATTAATCTTGAAACACATGGGTGTAAAGAAGAATCACGAGCATTTGGCACATCGAACGGATTCAATTTTTGGGTTTAAAATCGAAAACCCGGCTAGTATTGGCAGGCTTTGGTCCGCACCATCTGCAGAACAGATACTTGATAAAATAACAAAATTTCGGGCCATCGACAGCAGCGTATTGTCACCGGAAATGAAAGAGTTATTCACCAAGATACAGGATGTCTTCACCCTTGTCTGAACAAAATTGGTCCGACTACGGAATCAACAAAGCTTTTTACGTCAATCTTGACAGAAGATCTGACAAACGAGCATTCTTCGAAAACCAGACCTCGAATTTTCCTTTTCGTATAAATCGGTACCCAGCCAGAGACGGGAACGATCTGTGTCTCCCGGAATATCTACAACCTTATTCTGGGGCTATCGGTTGTAAAATCAGCCATATAGAAATCTATCGAATGGCTCTTGAGGCTGGATACAGCAGAATTGTGGTTTTTGAAGACGATTGCCTGATGAAGGGCAACGAGGAACGATTTCAACAATTTCTCGAATCGATTCCTAATAATTGGAGCTGGTTCAACGTATTCAAGCCCAATGACGAGTTTCCGAATGTGGTATACGACCACGGAAGCCATCTTTCTTCTAATGCTGTAAATTCTACGCATTGTTACGGCATTGATGCGAGATTCATGAGAAAAGTGATTAAGCAACATGATGAGAATCCTTTTCCAAATTCAAGATTGATTCACATCGACATGTTGATTAATGATATTGGAACCAGAGAAGGCATTAGATGTTTTTCACCCAAGAAATTGATTAATCAGAATACAGATATTCCAAACGATAATCATTGGGGATGGCCCAACCAGAGACCGATTATCAAAAAGCTAGATGAAGGCTACGAGTGGAACTTGTTGGTTGTTGCTAAATGTTCCAGTCATGCAAGGATGAAAGAATTGAATGCGATTGATGAGTTCGATTTCGAGGTTGGGTCGATGGAATCTAGCTCTGATATGATCCACCAGTATAGTCATGTTCTGTATATTAATAATGCGTGGGCTCCGATTCGTCGGTTGACAAACCGTTTCTTTCATGCGGCTCGAATGTACGACTGCGGAATCTACACTCCTGCTAGTAGCTGTGATGTTGATTGGTACCCAACAGCTGAGAGCTTGAGTGGCTATTACTGGATACAGAACTCGCCCAGATTCATTTCGGATTCGGTGGTCGGCTTTAAATCAGAATTGGCCGATCCGCGTTTATCTGATGTGAACCTGGGCGAAGTTCTTGGTAAGAAGGCTCTTGAACTCAAGATGCCGATTGTAGCCGATTCGAAGCTTAGCTTTTGAGTTCGTTTAGCTTGGCTTGCATCATGTCCAGGTAGTTCTGGGCGTCACGCAGGTCTTTTTCTTTCTTTTCGCCGGGGTTCCGATGTTCGGATCTTTTGGCGAAGAGGTGGACCCATTGGCCGAGTTCTGCGAAGGTGTAGGCTTCCCAGGCTTGGTTTTTGTAGTCGGCTTGGTGGGGGACACAGCTTTCTGGTGTAGCGGTCATGTTAGTGCTCCGGTACGGGGTAAAATCTAGTAAGTAGTTTAAGTTTGATACGAACCTTGGGCGGGTGAGTTGTGTCCTTTTTAGTGTCAGATTAACGCTTGGTGAGCTTTTGGCACAATGAGGTAATCTGACATGTGTTATCTTTAATGTCACTCAAACGTAAATACAACAATCGAGCCTAATCGGGTTCATCTTTCACAGGATATGTGATCTTCAATGACTACCGCACTCCTATTATCGAGAAACGTAAACGCCATGGCAAGCTTGCCGTGCAGCGATACGCTCGTGGAGTGCCCCGCATCTTATCAACCGACAACTGCTTGGTTTATTATTGCTGGGGGCTCCGAACAGAGCGTCCGCCATAATACCAAGCGGCTGATTTAGGTCTGATAAGAGTAAAGCGAACTTCTTAGTCAAACCCACGATAATCAGTCGCAGCTTTTGTTGTGTTCGCTAAAATCATGGCCCGTTAGATGCTGTTGGTAGTATCGCTTGGTTTTCAGCCAGGAGAGCGTCGGTTCGATTCCGTCACGGGTCACTTCCAAAAATGTCGATTTGATCGATACCTTTGGAATGAGAAAAGAAATTACCGGCATTGAGCTAGTGTGGTCATAGCGGGAGCTTGAAGAGCTTCAGAACTCGGTTCGATTCCGAGAATGTCGGCTGCGGAGTAGAGCAGTATGGTCAGCTCGCAAGGCTCATAACCTTGAGGCCGGTGGTTCGAATCCACCCTCCGCCATTTTAGTTGCAACTTTCACGTGAAAGTTGCAACTAAATGATAAGGTATCGAGGGGAGCGGGCTCCCAAGTTGATTGCAAATCATCTGACGCGGGTTCGACTCCCGACGATACTTCTTGCCCTTCGGGGATCGGAGCTTCTGGCTCTTAAATGATCTTTTACAATTTGGTTGTTAGAAATACCGATAGTGATCGGTGCATTCAGTAATGAGTGCTCAATCACAACCGGTCCTTTAGTGTAATGATAGCATACTGCCCATGGGGGGCAGAGGTCATGGTTTAATTCCATGGGGGGCCGCTCACGGGTCTGTACGCTAAGTGAAAGCGGCTTGTATTAAATCAAGTGTTTGGTGGTGAAAAACCATCCGGACCCACCATGGGAGATGGTCTGTGCGGGAGTCTGTAAAGCTCTTGACGTATTATGCACAGTGGTCGTCAGCTGGTTCAATTCCAGCATCTCCCACTTCAGTGTTGAATCAAGAGTAGTTTCGGAGTAATTGCGTCCAAAGGGTAATGACATGGCTTACCACGATGAAACGAGACTGACGGATTCTTGAAATCATTACTCTCGTAAGGAGGAAGGGTTGGTAAGATTCCAACCACTGAAACCACGGTGCGGTGTGCTAATTGGCAAAGCAATGATTCTCAAAAGATCATGACTAGCGGTTCGAGTCCGCTTCGCACTACTATTTTCAGAGTGTAGCTCAGCTTAGTAGAGCGTCTGGTTGGGACCAGAAGGCCGCAGGTGCGATCCCTGTCACTCTGACTTTACAGGTCCGTCCTCCTGGGAGAGGCTTGAGATTCCAAATCTCAAAGATGGGGTTCGACTCCTCACGGGCCTGCTAGCTCTATGGTGTAATGGTAACACGGTTGGTTTTGAGCCAACATTCGACAGTTCGATTCTGTCTGGGGCTGCTTGAGTTAGATCGGCGAAAGTTGACAATAGTAGCAATACTTGTTTCTGGGCAACTGGAATAACTCAAATCATCTAGTAGTAGGACAATTTGGTGGTTCCGCCTGCTTTGGGAGCAGGATCATGCTGGTTCAAATCCAGTCTACTAGACTTCGGGTCTTCTAAAAGGCGAGTTATGCTAGCTCGTTAGGATACCAGGGTCCAACCTGGAGACGCGGGTTAAAAACCCGTCCCGACCTTATCTCCGATGTGGTGTAATGGGAGCACGTGATGTTTGGGGCATCAAGGCACGGTTCGAACCCGGCATCGGAGATTGTTTGACGTATTATGTGGGTATAGCTCAGTCAGGTAGAGCACAAAGCTGATAACTTTGGGGTCGTTGGTTCAATTCCAACTATCCACACTTAAGAAAGTAAAGAATGGGATTCACAGCAAGTAGTGAACTAAGATTTTCAGGAACAAAAGCACTGAAATTCATGAAAGGACTCCGAATCGAAAACGAGCCCAAACCAATCGCTATAATGATGGCAAAATGCTTGAAAGACCAAGGACTTCCGCACAACAATGAACAAATCCTCGTCTGGTGTCAACACGACGATACAAGACGAAGAAGACACAATAGGATGCCACAAAAAGATTTTGGCTCCTCCGCAATTGAGAGTAGGTTACAAACCTACACAAAAAACTGGTATAAGGAACACGTTGAATGGCTCAACAATCCTTATACAAAACCGAAGACAGATCCTCTCGGGGTCTGATTACGGTCCATTGGTGAAATGGTTATCATGACTGGTTGTCTACCAGTTGTTACCGGTTCGAATCCGGTATGGATCGCTGTGGTTGAGGCAGATATTGGTTAGCTGCATCCGACTGTGAATCGGACGAGTGTTAAAACTCATGCGGGTTCGATCCCCGTCTTCCACCTAAGACGAAAGAATGAAATGAAACGCGAATTCATTAAGGACAAGAACGAAATCGTCCAGAAAGACTGGCACTACGCCTACTATGGAGGTGGTTTTCCAATGATCATCCCAGAAGAAGCACCAGTTCAAAAAGACATGATCGGGAAACCAGCACATGAAGCTTCAATGGCCTGGGGATACTTCATGAAACCAGTAGCAAAATTCACCGTTCCAGAATACAACGGTAGTTGGAAACGTATTCCTGTTATTGGACCAATCTCAGACGACCTTTACTTCGACTATGATGACGTTAATCATGACGAAGTAGATAAGAACATTCAGAAAATTCTGAAGATTCTAAACGAACACTGGGACGATTAAAAATAGGATACTTACATTGTCCTATGAGAGATTGTTATGAAGAAATTCAAATTCCTTACCGCAAATAATCTTAATAATCTCACGATTTTGATTAACAAGCATTTGGATGCGAAATGGGTTGTCTATGGAGAACTTCACGTGATTGATGACCAATACGTGATGGGGGTTTACCTCAACAATAGCGTGTAAAAACATGGGGCGTGACGTCAAGGGGACTTGAGATCCTTGCAAGATCTTTGCGACCGGTTCGATTCCGGTACGCTCCACTAAGTATGATGAACATGGGGAGTCTGGCGGGTCAGACTTGATACTGGCAGTATCGATGGACGGGTTCAACTCCCGTACTCTCCACTTGGTTCATGAAGGAGGTTAGACGACTTTGAACGGCGAAGTACGAGCTGAGCAAGCACCGAAAAGCTATTTTCTCCACACGACGGTGTGACAGAATGGCCCTTGATTGGGTAAGTTTAATGGCTGTCGAGCGAGCGTCTGATCTCCTTCATGAACCAACCGTCGAACAGGATTTACGATGAATTCTAATGAGAAATTGATTAAAGAACTCGAAGACGCCATAACCACGGTGCAGGACCAGTGTGATACAAGTGATCCCCATATTGTTCAACTAATTCGAAAGACTGCAGAAGCGGTCGCGGTCCTAAGACTAGTCGGTGATGTCGACATGAAAGTCATTATGTACGATATGGCAAGACTCGCAGCTCAGGCCGGTTGGACACCAGAAGACTTCGATAAAAAGGCACAAAGATGAGTGATTCGAACGAGAAGCTAATCATTGGTGATCGAGTTAAGGGTGAAGCCCTTTTTGGTGATGGTTTGCAATTGGAAGGGACAATCATCAAGCAGGATGCTGAGATTAGCAGGGACGCGGTGGTCATCAAAACGGATGATGGTGAGGAAGCGGTTCTGTTAGAACAAAATGCGAAGAAGATTTTACATGGCTAGGCCACTTGGCGTGGAACTACCTTTCATATGGGTGGTGCGGCGGGTTCG
>Ga0222662_1000786_pt1:0-17500 | contig 20744 bp, 14 predicted proteins | sample AntAcemetagen600_FD_179821 | JGI IMG/M metagenome (GOLD analysis project Ga0222662, IMG submission 179821) | Saline water microbial communities from Ace Lake, Antarctica - #600 | ecosystem: Environmental > Aquatic > Non-marine Saline and Alkaline > Saline | place: Antarctica: Ace Lake...
TTAGACACGCGCAAATTCGGAACGGTAGAGCACAGTGGATTCGGACTCGGTTTTGAACGTCTGATGATGTTCATTACTGGAATGACTAACGTAAGAGACGTTATTCCTTTTCCAAGAACGCCAAAGAACTGTGAGTTTTAATTTTTCATTGAACGCCAAAGATGCCGCGGATTTCTGTTATGCGGGATGAGCCACTTTTGTGCGGTTTGTTTCCCTTACCAAGGAAGGGGCTCAACGGTTACGCTAAAAAACGTTGCCAGCCCGCAGGGTGGCTATGTTTTTTTAGCGAGTGTTGTGTTTAGTTTATTCCTCTTCTGTAATTAATACCCATTCAATCTGTCTGTGTGAAATATGGTTTTTCAAAGAGTCTCGGCTTATCCAATGTTTTATTTTTACATTATCCTTATCGTTCCATTTTTCAATCCTATGTTGATATCCATTCTCTGTGTATTGGGATTCTTCATCTGGATATACGTCCTGTGATTTAAACATTATTAGGAATAGAACTAGACTTATCAGAGTTGGCAATAACAAAGTTTTTAATTTCCATTTTCGCTTCAATATGATTATTAGAATTGGTATCCAAAGACCAATTAGTATCACGATTCGCATAATTGAATTCAAAGTGTCTCTTGTGTTGACATTAATATTTGAAAACTCAGGTCTTTCTATGTCAATAAGTGAAATTCCCCATAACCACAAATATGTTGGAACTAGATTCAAGATTATGAACAGTCCAAAAAATGTTATGTATAGAATTCTATTTTTCATCCTACTTTTCTCGTTCTTTTAATTCGATTAAGCAGCCTCTTCCTCAACTTTTACTAATTCAGCCAATTTCATTGCAACGTTAATCATTGAATCTTCATTTGTGTCAAGACCGCTTCTTGAACCAAGTAAAGGACTTACTTCGCGAAGTTTGTCAAATGTTGTATTATGTACAATCGGAACAAGTAAATCACGAGCTAAGAGTGCTGAAAGTTCTTTTTCGGCAATACCTTCATTTCTTACACGTTCAATGAAAGATGGAGTCACCAAAACTATTCCAACTTTTGAATTGGCTAATCCCTTATCAATCTCTCGAAGTAAAGAAGAGCCTAATAAAACATCCTTTTCACTAAACCATACCTTTACTCCATTGCCTTCAAGTAAATCGTATAATTCCTTAGCAGCATCTTTTCTGTCATCCCAAGCGTGACAAAGAAAAACATCACGTAGGTCAGGTATTATAGAGCGTTTTTCAACATTTTCACGAACTGGTGTTAAAGTCCGAATTTCAGTTGGTGTGTAATATACACTGGACGAACCACTAGACCATCTTGGTTTACTACTTCTTGAACTTCCACCTCCTGAACTTCTACTTCCGCTGTATGAAGAGTAAGGTGATGTATACGATGGATATGAACTATATCCACGAGAACGTCCTCCGCAGGCAGGACAAGCAGCTGCTCCACTTGCTGTTCGGTGTCCTCTTGAAGGCGCTGTGCATCTTGCCATAATTATTTTCTTTTTAATGTGTCTCGATTTTCGAAATTAAACACAACTAGGGAATAACCGCTATTGCTGTTAGCCCCAATATGTGATTAGTTATCTAATGGACTGACAATCAGGCCAATGTGTTGTTCGCTTACGTGCGTGTAAATTTCTGTTGTTTTACTGCTGTTATGCCCCAGAAGGGTTTGTATGTATCTGAGACCCGTACCAGCTTCCAATAAATGGGTTGCAAAACTGTGCCGTAGGTCGTGTAATCTTACTTTTTTATTTATTCTTGCTAGGGCCACCCCTTTATGAAAAATGCTTCTAAGGCTTGTAGCAGAATATTTTTCGCTAACCAAGACTTGAATTTTCTCTGTCGTTAAAGATTGTCCAAGAGTTGTCAGCGGAAGAATAAGAAGTAGCTTTTTCATAGGTAAAACTGAGTTAAGGGTTCGAATAGGTTATGTGTTATTTATGTGATGTTTTCTTATTTGTCACAACGTATGATAGGCACGGCCAAAGGATTTAATCTCTTCGAATTTTCGCCCAAATATAGTGTAACTGTCCAACGTTCGTTCCATGTTATAAACTGCTTTGCTTTCAATTTACAGCCGCGCTTTCAAACGGCTTAAACAATTAACGCCAACGTTTCTACGCCTCCGCAAAATAGGGCTTTAATACCAACGTCCTTTCGGTGGTTAACTCGTCTTCTTTACGTACTGCGTAAGAATCACAATTTGTTGGAAGCCAACACGGCCTTCAATCTGTTCTGCATTATCCCATACTAAAGAGATGTTTCTCACAGCTTCGCCACGCTTGGCTACAATACTTGAACCTTTCACATTTAGGTCTTTAATTATCACCACAGAATCTCCATTCTGGAGCACAATTCCGTTACTGTCTTTGTGTATAATTTTCTCTTCAGATTCATCTTCAACACCTTCTTTTGCCCAAGCTGTGGTGTCTTCTTCCATGTACATCATGTCCAACAAATCTTGTGGCCAACCTTCAGCTTTAAGTTGAAAGAGCATTCGGTAAGCCACAACCTGAACAGCTGGAACGGTGCTCCACATACTGTCATTCAAACATCGCCAATGATTGGCGTCAATTTTAGAATTATCAGAAAGCTGTTCGTGGCATGTGCCGCAAGTAAGAATTGCTCCATCGACATTTCCGCCTTTTGGGGAAACATCAAACGGTTTCAAATCGTTTTCTGAAGCGCATAATTCACACTTAGATTCAGCTCTTTTCAGTAATTCTTTTTCCAAACTCATATTGTGGTATTGATTTAGGGAGTAAGGATATGGTTTACAAACTCAGCGTAAGAATTATTCATGCTGATTTTGGAGCACCCTTTTAAATTGACATCATGAATAGGATAGGATGGCAAGGCTTGTTTTACCACACTTTCAAATTTCTTTGGGTGCGCAGTTTCCAAAAACAGACCAACTTCGTTTTCCTGAAGATGTGCTTTTAGGCCAGCGTGACCTACCGCTCCATGCGGATCTAGAACGTATTCATGGAGGTTGTAAATCTGCTGTATTTCATCCAACGTTTGTTTGTTTGTAAACGTAAAACCAAGGATATCTGATTTGATAGAAGCTAGATTCTTATCGTAAAGGAATTCAATACGTTCAAAATTGCTTGGCGCGCCAACATCCATTGCATTAGAATAGGTAGCTACCGATTTTTTAGGTGTGTAATGGCCCGTAGTCAAATACTGATAAAACGTATCGTTCGAATTATTTGCCGCTACAAACTGATGAATTGGAAGTCCCATTCTTTTGGCAATGAGGCCAGCAGTGAGGTTTCCAAAGTTTCCGCTTGGCACAGAAACGATAAGCTTCTTGCCAGAAAGCGTTTTTTTCAACTGCTTATAGGCCAAAAAGTAATACGTCATCTGTGGCAAGAAACGCGCTACATTAATTGAATTGGCGCTACTTAATTGAACTTGCTCATTCAAGTTAGAATCGCTGAAAGCTTGCTTAACTAATGCTTGGCAGTCGTCAAACGTACCATCTACTTCTAACGCTTGAATGTTACCTCCTAAAGAAGTCATTTGGTATTCCTGAAACGGGCTGACCTTCCCTTTCGGGAACAGAATCTTCACCTTAATTCCCTCCACATTTGCGAAGCCATGGGCTACCGCGCTTCCCGTATCTCCAGAGGTTGCCACCAAAACTGTTGTCTCAGAGCCTTTCTCTACAAAATGAGATAAACATCTTGACATAAATCTTGCGCCAACATCCTTGAATGCCATGGTTGGTCCATGAAATAATTCAAGCACGTGTACATCACCATAAATGTGTTTTACGGGTGTCGGAAACGAAAGTGTTTCGGAAACAATGGTTTGTAATTCCTCTCTCGTTAACGAACCCTCGACAAAAGGCCAAAGCGCAGTAGTTGCAATTTCTGAATCGCTCAGGTTCTCAATCTCAGCGTAAAAGGATGCAGGTAATTGCGGGATAGATTCTGGCACATATAATCCTCCCTTTGCACCAAGCCCATTTAGCGTTGCTTCCTTGAATGAGACAACTTCTTCGGCTCGTGTGTTTAAGTATTTCATTGCCTCTTTAGCTAAAAGTGGTTAGTCGTGCGCCTTTGTTTCCATGCACCGATTCGGTAAAACTCATTGTAGCAATATCACTTCCAGCGAATACAGATTTCAGCTCGGATTCAATTTTATCAGCCTGATTTTTAGAGTTCGCGAAAGCAAAAACAGATGGGCCGGAACCAGAAATACCGAATGCCAAAGCGCCATTTTTAAAAGCACTTTCTTTCATTTCATCAAACCTTGGAATGAGATTTTTTCGCTGAGGTTCTACAATAATATCCTTCATGCTTTCGGAAAATCGTTCTAAATCGTTTTCGTACAAGCTTGAAACAAATGAAGCAGTTAGAGCTGTTTGGTGAGAAGAGGTTTGTAGAGAGATTTCACTCTTTAAAACGCTGCGTGAATCAGCTGTTTTTACCTCAACCTGTGGAAAAAAAGAAACAGCAAACAGTGATTCAGGTATTGGAAGACGAATTAGATTCTGATTCTGAACCAATACCAATCCGCCTAAAATGGCTGGAGCTACATTATCTAAATGAGCTGAGCCGCATGCCACTCGTTCTCCTTCACTTGCAAAAAGCACAAGCTCTTCTAAAGAAAAAGGGGTGCCCATTAACTCGTTATAAGCAAAAGCTGCTGCAGCACTACTGGCACTACTAGAACCGAGTCCGCTTCCAGATGGAAATCCTTTGTTAATTCGGATATCAACCTTTTCGGTTGAGCCCAGTTTTTCTTGCATTTTTTGGATGACCACAGAGCAACAGTTCTTTGCTGAATCTGTTGGGATTCCGGGGCCATTAATAATCTGCAATATTTTGTTTTCTGAGCTGGAATTGAGCGTTACTTTAACCTTGTCGCCAACTGTGCTGAGGGCCATCCCTAGAATGTCAAACCCCACATTAAGGTTGGCAATTGTAGCTGGTGCAAACGCACAAATAGACTGTTTGCTCATCGGTTTACTATGTAGATAAGGTCTGAAAACACACCGCTGGCGGTTATCTCGGCACCTGCTCCAGCACCTTTAATAATCAGCGGCTCATCTTTATATCGGTCTGTGTAAAGTGCAACTATGTTGTCCTTTCCGCCAATGTTAGCAAACGGACTATCTGCACTTACTGCTTCAAGACCAACTTTCATATTTCCTTCGTTCAATTCGGCTATCACTTTCAGGCTATTACCTGCTTTTTCCGCCTTAGAATACATTTCTAAAAAGAACTGTTCATTCTCGGAAAGAAACTGAAGAAACGATTCGGTGTCTGGCGTTTCCATACTGCCATTAGGTAGGAAAGAATCAAAGTCTACATCGGATAACTCTTTGACATAACCCGCCTCACGTGCAAGAATTAGAATCTTTCTTCTTACGTCTAATCCGCTCAAATCAATCTTAGGGTCAGGCTCTGTAAGTCCTTGTTCCTTCGCTTCAGCAACTACATCTGCAAAAGAAGAATTACCATTATACGTGTTGAAAATGAAGTTTAGGCTTCCTGATAAAACGGCTTGAATTCTATGAATTCGATCACCGCTTAACCGAAGATTTTCAATTGTTTTTATGATGGGCAAAGCCGCTCCAACAGATGTTTCGTATTGAAAGTGGCAGTTTTTAGTTTTCGCCAATTCAAGAAGTCGATTGTAATTCTCGGTTGCAGAGCTACCCGCAATCTTATTACAAGTCACTACGGAAAGGCTATTGCTTAATAAAGCAGCGTACTGCTCTGATACTTGATCTGATGCTGTATTGTCAATGAATACGGTGTTTCTAAGGTTAAGATTAGTAACACATTCCACAAACTGACTGGCGTTTGAGTCTTGGCCAATTTCTTTTAGTTTTCCAATCTCATCCCAGGACAGACCATTTGCGTTAACTAACATTTTTCGACTGTTGGCTATTCCTACGATTATTAATTCCAGCTGATTTTCTTCTAGTAATGTTTGGTATTGGAGCTTTACAATTTCCAAGAATTGCTTACCCACGTTTCCAACTCCGGCAATGAAGAGATGCACCTTTTTAACTGCCTTTTGAAAGAACCTTTCGTGAATTACATTGATGGCTTTGTCCTCATCTTTCTTAGCCACAACAATCGAGATATTCCGCTCTGATGAGCCTTGGGTAATAGCAGTAACGTTTATACCGTTTTCTCCAAGAGCAGAGAACAATTTTCCTCCCAAACCAACCTGACTTTTCATCTTGTCCCCAACTACCGCAATGATAGATTGGTCGTTTTCTACTTCAATTGGATTTATGAGTTTCCGGTCGATTTCAACGTCAAAATGACTTGAAAGCGCATTGGAAGCTTTATTTGCATCCTCCGTTTTAATCCCAAGACAAATGCTCTGCTCAGAGCAACCTTGCATAACCAAAATGATATTCACATCGGATTCTTCAATCACCTGAAAAACTCTTCTGGCGGTTCCTTTTTTTCCAGCAAGTCCAACTCCAGAAATGGTTACAATGCTAATGTCTTGCAGAGAAGTTATCCCAGTAATTCTGTCGGTATCATCCTCATTTTTACCACTAATAAAAGTCCCTTCGTCTTCCGGTTTAAGTGTGTTTTTGAGATAGATTGGAATGTTTTTCTCCATCACTGGACGGATAGTTGGCGGATACAAAACTTTAGCTCCAAAGTATGCCAATTCAAAAGCTTCCTGATAACTCAAAGAACGAATTGGGCTCGCTTGTTTTACTACTCTTGGGTTTGCATTGAGCATGCCGTTTACATCACTCCAAATTTCAAGTTTAGAGGCATCTAAAGCCTGTGCAAAAATGGAGGCCGTTAAATCTGAACCACCTCGGCCAAGTACTACAGTTGAACCAGTATTGGATTCTGCAATAAACCCGCCACAGACATAGCTTTTAGCAGGATTTATGGAATCTGTAATTCTTTGATTGGTCGTTTTAAAATCGACCATTGCGCTCAGGGGGGAACCCTCAGCAACAATTAAACGAGAACTATCTACGTGGTCAACATGTAGCCCTTCTTGTTGTAAATAAGAGTGAATGATTTTTGAGGAAACGCGTTCTCCAAAACTGAAAACCCGAGCTAACGTTTTGTCTGATAATTCTTGCAGTGTAGAAATCCCTGTGCAAATATTTTCTAGCTTCTTAAACTCCAAATCAACTAATTCTAAAACGGATGCTGTAGACTTAGAATTTAGCAGTTCGTTTATAATTGCATGGTGTTTTTCTCGCAGCTCCGTGAGTACAAATTTGTGTTCATCAGCAATAGCAGAATTTGCCAGTGATTCTAAAAGGTTGGTTACGCCAGAAAAGGCGGAGACAACAACTACAAATGCTTCAGATTGATTGGCTAAGATTTCTTTTACGTGCGTTATGTTTTCGCTGTTTCCAACGCTTGTTCCGCCAAACTTTAAAACTTTCATTTATTAGAATTGAAGTCGCAAGATACTGCGAACTAGCTACAGAATTAAGCTAAACGCAACTCACTTTTCCTCCAAAGTATAGCGTTAAACTCCAATGCTTTCTCTACCCAGAAGTAGAGCTCTTCTTGGGTATCAAAACCATCGGGCGAAATGGATAGGAATCCGCGCATCGCTCGCTCGGTAAAATTCATTTCTCGACTGCCTTGTTTGAAAACCAACTGGTTATGCTAGGCTTTACCAATTTGAACTATTAAGCGGTCCTCGCCCGTGGCTTTCACTTTATATACTCCAATTCACATTTTATCATTGATCATGAAATTAGCCCGTCCATCATTTTCTTCTCAGCAGTTATGTTTGATTTCGAAAGCCTTTGGCGAACGCGTTCGACCAAATGTTCGCTAAACGCCATACTCCAGTTTTCTGTAAACGTCTTTAATATCGGTCAGAATTCAATGGGTCAAATTTTTTTGGCACTCAAATTGGAATGCCGAACTTGCAACAGTCGTAAAACACCACTCCCATGGCACTGAAACAACGATTGCAACAGAAGCAATTACAGCGATTATCGCCACAGCAAATTCAATTGATGAAGCTGTTGCAGGTTCCTACAATTGCGCTTGAACAGCGAATTAAAGAAGAACTCGAATTAAACCCAGCGTTGGAAGAAGGAGATGAGTTTGATGAACTTGAAGATGAGTTTGCTGAACTCGACAATCAGGATGATGAAGAGGATTATGAGGATAATTCTGATGATGAATTTGGAATTGAGGATTACCTCGATGACGATGACATTCCTGATTATAAACTCTACGCCAACAACACCAGTGCAGACGATGAGGAGAAAGAAGTTCCGCTAAGTGGAGGCATGAGTTTTCGCGAGTTGCTGTATGAGCAATTGGGAATGCGTGTGCTGAGCGAATTACAACGAACTATTGCTGAAACGATTATTGGAAACTTAGATGATGACGGTTATTTGCGTAGAGAGCTCTTTGCCATTGTAGATGATTTGGCGTTCACCCAGAATATTCAGACAAATGAGGATGAAGTAGAGGATTTGCTCGAGATCATTCAAGGTTTTGAACCCGCTGGAGTTGGCGCTAGAAACTTGCAGGAATGTTTACTTATTCAGCTCAAAACCAAAGACGAAACGGAAACGGTTGAACTTGCAGAAAAGCTTATTTCCAAAATGATGGACGAGTTTTCGAAGAAGCATTACACCAAAATTTGTCAGCGGTTAGATATTAATGAAGAAAGGTTGAAGCAGGTCTTGGACGAGATTCTTAAACTCAATCCGCGTCCAGGAAATTCACTTTCAGACAGCACCAAGGTTGTACAGAATATTGTTGCCGATTTCATGATATCCAATGAAGATGGTAAGCTTGAATTGACCCTTAACGGGCGTAATGCGCCAGAACTCAAGGTGAGCAATCAGTATAAACAAATGTTGCGTTCTTATTCTGAAGCTAAGGGGAAAGCCAATAAGGAACAGAAAGATGCGGTTCAATTTGTGAAGCAAAAGCTAGACGGAGCTAGGTGGTTTATCGATGCTATTAAGCAGCGCCAGATGACCTTGTTCGGCACGATGGATGCCATCATGGAATATCAGAAAGAATATTTTCTTACGGGAGATGAAACGAAGTTGAAACCAATGATTCTGAAAGATATTTCAGACATCGTTCTACTCGATATTTCTACTATTTCGCGTGTTGCAAATAGCAAGTACGTGCAAACGCAGTTCGGAACATTCTTATTGAAATCGTTCTTCTCAGAATCTCTGACAACAGAAAGTGGGGAAGAGGTAAGTAGCCGTGAAGTGAAAAAAATCCTCAGCGATGCTATTGAAGCGGAAGAAAAACGCCATCCGTTGGCAGATGAAAAATTAGCTCAGCTTCTTAAGGAAAAAGGATACACTATTGCACGAAGAACGGTTGCAAAATACCGCGAGCAATTGGGGATTCCTGTAGCACGACTTAGAAAAGAGTTATGAGTCTACGAAGTGTACAGAGTTAATAAAGTCGCTCTGTTCTACATCAAACTAACTTATTAACTTAATCAACTTTATCTCTCAATCAACTCAATCAACTTGTTTACTCCAGGAAAATACACAGCACTTACCATTCACAGATTTACCAGCGTTGGCGCCTATTTGGGCGAGCCAGATGCAGGTTATGACGATGTCATTCTTCTACCCAATAAATACCTGAAGCCAGGTATGCAGGAAGGAGATGAAATCACCGTTTTCATTTACCTCGATACGGAGGAACGGCCCGTTGCTACTACATTGACACCACTCATCGAGTTGGGTAAATTCGCTTATCTCGAAGTGCATTCTGTCAACAGAATTGGCGCTTTCCTTGATTGGGGATTAGAGAAGCATTTATTTGTTCCGTATGCCGAAATGGTGGAGCAGATGGAAGTGGGCGAGAAGTATCTAGTTGGCGTTTTTCTTGATGGGAAAAGCGAGCGGTTAGTGGCTACACCTCGTATTAGCAAACTGCTTGATCAGAATGATATTCAACTCAGAGTAGGCGATGAGGTAGAACTTGTTGTTTACAACGAAACCGAGCTTGGTTTTCAGGTGATGATAAACCAAAAGCATGGTGGATTGGTGTATCAGAATGAAGTCTTCAGACCCATTGAAGTTGGCGATTTGACCAAAGGCTACATCAAGAATATACGCGAAGACGGAAAGATTGATGTGAGTTTAGAAGCGTCTGGAGTTGCCAGTATTGAACCTAATTCACGCAAAGTTCTGGATGCACTCAATAGAAATGGAGGCGTTTTGAATCTGTCTGATAAAAGTTCGCCAGAGGATATTGAACGGGAATTGCACATGAGCAAAAAGCTATTCAAAAAAGCGATTGGCGGACTTTATAGGAAGAAACTCATCGAGATTGATAAGACCGAAATTCGTTCAGTGGTTCAGAATTCCGAACCTGAAGGACCAAAGCATTTGAGAAAGGAAAACGAATGAAAAAAGTGCTGAAATACCTTTTAATCGGACTTGTTGGTTTGTTCTGTGGTGTTGTTGCCACTTCTTGGCAAGATGATATTCCTGTAGAAGAGATTATTGAGAAATACGCCTATGATAATTCTCAATTCTTGGAATTGGATGGAATGAATGTGCATTACCGTATTAATGGCGATACAGGCGAAACAGTTGTGCTTTTACACGGAACTGCTTCTTCGCTTCACACATGGGAAGGTTGGACAAATGAATTGTCAAAATATTACCGTGTAGTGAGTTTTGATATGCCTGGTTTTGGAATTACAGGGCCAGAACCGAATGATGTTTACACTAGAGAACGCTATCTCAAATTTGTTGATGACATGTTGGTTAAACTCGACATTGATTCTTGCTACATGGCTGGCAACTCTTTTGGTGGATACTTGACGTGGAGCTACGCGGTTGCTCACCCGGAAAAAGTGAATAAGATTGCCATTTTGGATGCCAGTGGGTATCCTAGAGGAGACCAACCAACGCCCATTAGTTTTAAGCTACAGAAAATGGCTTGGCTGAAGCCTTTACTTACCAACCTCACGCCCAAATCATTGGTTCGGAGAGGGGTAGAAGTTGTTTATTATGATGATTCCAAGATTACCGAAGAACTCGTTCAGCTGTACATGGATTTACTTCTTCGCGAAGGAAACCGAGGTGGGTTGATGGGAAAGACCATGCAAATCACGTATGATTATACGGATGAAATCAAGCAGGTTCAATGTCCAACACTCATCATGTGGGGTGACTCTGACAAGCTCGTAAATGCAGATGCCGCACCTAAGTTTCATGCAGATATTCCAAATTCGGAATTATTGATTTACGAGAACATGGGACACGTTCCTATGGAGGAAATACCTGAAAAGTCTGCGAAAGATTTTATGGCATTTCTTCAGCGCTAAAGTGCCGCAGCAAGCCTACTTCCTTGATCGATTGCTCGTTTTGCATCCAATTCGGAAGCTAAATCGGCACCGCCAATCAAATGAACGTTGACTCCTTTGGTCTTAAGTGGCTCGTACATTTGATTGTTGCTCGTTTGCCCAGCACAGATAATCACGTTATCTACTTCTAGCAATTCGGGTTTCCCGTTAACCGTTACGTGCAAACCTTGGTCATCGATTTTATCGTATTGAACCGAGTTAATCATCTGCACATTCTTGTTTTTCAAAGCTAAACGGTGAATCCAGCCAGTGGTTTTACCTAACCCAGCGCCAACCTTAGTTTCTTTACGCTGAAGAAGAAATACCTCTCTGGGTGATGGTTCTGGTTTTGGCTGAATGCCTTCGATTCCACCACGAACTTCATTTGTAGCGTCAATTCCCCATTCGGCAAGGAAAGCTGCCAAATTCTGGGATGTCGCTTCTCCTTCGTGTGTCAAGTATTCCGCTACATCAAAGCCAATACCGCCTGCACCAACAATAGCCACTCGTTTTCCGACTTCCTTCTTGTCACGCAACACATCCAAGTAGCTTAGCACTTTCGGGTGATCAATACCAGGAATGTTTGGTGTGCGAGGTGTAATTCCAGTTCCAAGAATCACTTCATCAAAACCAGCTAGAGTTTCCTCATCCGCTCGGGTATTCAGTTTAAGATCAACGCTATGCTTTTTGATAAGGGTGTCGAAGTATCGAATAGTCTCGTAAAATTCTTCTTTGCCCGGAATCTGCTTTGCGAGATTGAATTGACCGCCAATTTCGTTTCCTGCTTCAAATAGAGTTACAGAATGGCCACGCTCAGCGGCTACAGTTGCTGCAGCCAAACCAGCTGGGCCAGCACCAACAACGGCAATTCTCTTTTTAGCTGGAGTAGGAGTGTAGTTTAATTCTGTTTCGTGGCAAGCACGAGGATTTACCAAACAGCTGACAATCTTTCTTTTGAAAGCATGATCCAAACAGGCCTGGTTACACGCAATACATGTGTTGATCTCATCTTCACGACCTTCTTCTGCTTTCTTCACCAAGTGTGGATCTGCCAAGAATGGTCGTGCCATGGAAACCATATCGGCATCGCCTCGGCTAAGAATATCTTCGGCCACTTTTGGGTCGTTAATTCGGTTAGTTGTGATAAGCGGAATAGAAACTTCCCCTTTCATTTTGCGCGTAACCCACGTAAAAGCCGCTCTTGGAACCATTGTTCCAATTGTTGGGATTCGTGCTTCGTGCCAACCAATTCCTGTATTGATAATGGTTACGCCTGCCTTTTCTAATTCTTTTGCCAAATGCACAACTTCAGGCCATGTACTTCCGCCTTCAACTAAATCAAGCATAGAAAGGCGAAAAATGATAATGAAGTTTTCTCCTACTTCTGCACGTGTTCTTCTAACAATTTCTAATGCTAGGCGAATACGGTTTTCGTAAGAGCCTCCCCATTCATCTGTTCGTTTGTTGGTCTTTTTGACAATAAATTGGTTGATGAGGTATCCCTCAGAACCCATTATTTCTACGCCATCGTAGTTGGCGTATTGAGCCAATTTTGCGCAGCGAACGAAATGTTTGATGGTTCGTTCAATCCCAGCCTTTCCTAAAGCCCATGGTTTAAATGGAGAGATAGGAGATTTTAATGCTGAGGGTGCTACGGCAATTGGGCTGTAGCTGTATCGGCCAGTGTGTAGAATCTGTAAACAGATTTTACCATCATGTTTATGAACTGCTTCGGTGATTACTTTATGCTTTTCTGCCGTCCGCTTATTTGAAAGCGTACTTGCGAATGGACTTGTCCAACCGTGTCTGTCCGGTGCAATTCCTCCAGTAACGATAAGTCCACAACCGCCTTCTGCTCGTTCTCCGAAGTAGGCGGCCATTCTAGCATAACCGCCTTTCTCTTCTTCAAGACCGGTGTGCATAGAACCCATTAAGGTTCTGTTGCGAATTTTTGTGAAACCTAAATCAAGAGGCTCGAATAAATGCGGGTATTTTGGATGGCTCATATTATCGTGTTAAAAAAGCAATGCGTGCATTGTATATTGAATGGGCTAATTTCAGAAATTATCTTGTACTGTCGACAAGCACCGCGCGTTAGGGATGGAAGCGGCATCCTTTTTCTTATACAACCTTTGGAGTGCCGGAAGGTTTACAGAAAAAGATATAGCGGACCGCCCGACCGCCACGTACCTGGTTTTGACTGGATGAACCAAACTAGCATGGTGGTAACGCCCAAAATGAAAGGTGTGGTGTAGACATGAGAACATACGAGAAGTTGAGGTACATTTGGCTGACATGCAGGAAGAGTATTTTGAGAGGTGGACGTTGGAGAACGGAATTCGGTGTATTCATCGTGAGGTGAATTCGCCTGTGGCGCATTTGGGCTTTTTCGTGAATATGGGTTCGCGAGATGAATTGCCTGATGAGCACGGATTGGCGCATTTTATTGAGCACGTGATTTTTAAGGGAACGGAAAAACGGAAAGCGTATCACGTGTTAAGCCGCATGGAGGATATTGGCGGGGAGCTGAACGCGTATACGAGCAAGGAGGAGACTGTAGTGCATGCTACGTTTTTGAAGGAACATTACGCACGAGCGGTTGAGCTGTTCAATGACATTGTTTTTCATTCTACGTTTCCTATAAAGGAGTTGGAGAAGGAGAAATCGGTGATTGTAGATGAGATTAACTCGTATTTGGATAGCCCTTCGGATATGATTTTTGATGAGTTTGACGAGTTGATTTTCGCGAATGACCCGTTGGGAAGAGGAACGCTGGGAACTCCTGAAAGTGTTTATGGCTTTGATGCAACTGCGGTTCGGAAGTTTCTGAAACGAGGTTATCGTACGGATCAAATGGTGATTGCTTCTGTAGGAAACATTGACTTGAAGAAGTTGAAAGCGATGATTGATAAATCTTTCGCTAAAGAGCAGGGAACTAATGAAGCGGCTCCTGAACGTGTTTCGTTCAGCGGATATAAACCTGTTAAGTCTGAACTGAAGAAATCGAATTATCAGACTCATTTGATGATGGGGAATGTGGCTTATCCTGCTGGGCATGATGACAGGATTGGTCTTTATTTGCTCAGTAACATTTTGGGCGGGCCAGGTATGAATGCCCGTTTGCACATGAGTTTGCGCGAACGACATGGATATACATATAATGTAGAAACCAATTATTCGACCTATTCGGATACAGGATTGTTCGCCATCTATTTGGGAATGGACGAGAAGTATTTGAAAAAGTGCATCGATTTAACACACAAAGAACTGCGTTTGATGCGCGAAAAAGGATTAGGGACACTTCAATTACACAAGGCTAAACAGCAATTACTCGGTCAGGTGGCAATCGGTCAGGAGAATAACCAAAGCCAAATGTTGGGTATTGGTAAAAGCATTCTCGCTTTTGATGAAGTGAGAACCTGGAAAGAGATTGCTGATGAAATTGCAGGATTGACGGCTTCTCGCTTACTTCATATTGCCAATGAAGTGCTGGATGAAAAGCAGTTTTCATACCTTATATACAAGAGCAAGTAATTACGGTTTCAGAAAGACCAACTTCATAACGGTCTGACTGTCGTTTGTCAGCAGTTTCAGCGAGTAAGTTTGCTCGGCCAGTCCCAATTCCCTCAAATCAATGTGCTTTTTACCAGCTCCTTCGGCTACCAACCTTCCAGTTGCATCAAACAATTGCCACTTCAGATTATCGATTTGCGGGAGGTTTACGATTCCTGTTGTTGGATTTGGGTAAACAGCATCCTGCAAAGACGCGGTTAATCGCGTCTCTAAACCAACGGTAAAACCGATGTATTGCTGTCCGTTTGAAGTATCAGCCTCTTCCAATCCCGCAGCATTCACTGCTTTCACGGTTGTGTAATACCAATCGTTTGGAATCAAGGTGTACGGAATATTGATAGCAGTATTCAATCCTTCATTAGTAAATGGATACACGTTTGTCCCTCCGGCAAGATTCCCTATTGCTATATCATAATGGTCTATTCCTGAATTCGGATCTGTTGCCATTGGCCAATTGGCGAATAGCTGTGTTCCATCATTCGTTTCGTCAATATCAGTTCCTAGTCCATCGGCTACACCAGATAGAACAGGAGCAGACCAATCAATATTTACGAATGTTGAATCCTCATTGGAGCAGTTTCCAGCGGCATCAAAAATGTAAGTCCTGATCTCGCATGCTGGCGTGTTTGGGTCAGGGTTCTGATAGCGAATCGGATCACTTGCTGTTCCCACATTAATATACGGTGCACCAATCCGACTTTTGTAAACGCGCAAATCATCATACTCAGCGGTGCAGTTCCCTGTCCTTAGTGAAATGCTGTTCCCACTGGTAATTGGATTTGGATCCGTCCAAGAACTGGCTATCTCACCATCTACGTAGACCCGTATCTCTCCGGTAAAATGATTGTAAACGAGTTTTACATCATACCAGACGTTAGGGTCAATGGTTAGGTTATCATCTGTTTCCAAAGACCAAGTGTCATTCGCTACCTTATATATCTGAACCTTGTCGTTGTCGGCTCTTAGGTAGATGAAATAGGAATCCCCTCGGTTTTCAAGTGTAGCATCCGAACACATGAAGTGTATTCCGGCTCTTCGGTTTACTCCAGAACCGTTCAGTTTCATTTTATATGAGTAGAGATAGTTGTTGAATTGTCCTTGTATAAGAGGAATGTGAAGGTTGGTATTAGAGGTTGCATCATCTGATTGTATCGCGGTTCCTCCACTAATGTTCCAGTTTCCAGTTTCAGAAACCCATTCTGTAAGTCCAGGATTGAAATCGTCATAGAAGAATCCAAGGTCTGTATTTCCGCTCCAACGCGTTCCATCAAAATCAAGAATAGAGGAGAAGCGCTCGTCATCATTTACACCACTTCCACCTTGATTGTCATTTTCAGAGTAGAAAGCATTGAAGCTTTCTGTTTCCCAATTATTCGTATTAACCTCAACAGTAGGAGGAGTGATGTCTTCACCTTGAGATGTCCATGTAGCTTCCCAACCTAGCTCCGTGGTGGCGCAATCGCTTCTGAATTCAAAAAGTAAATTTCCATTATTTGAGGAAACTATCCCAGGATTATTGGTCCCCGTGTAGTATCCAATTAATGGCGAAAACACGTCCGTCCCATCATATATATATAGGTAGTCCCAATCTTCTTCCAAATCAAAGGATTGAAACGTCACAGAAATGGCACTCGCACCTGCGGGAGCGATTAACGTAAGGGACCGTTCATCACTATTATATACACCTGCCAGACCACCACTATCGTAGAAGTCGCCCGAGGCTGATGTCAAGCTGGTGGTTGGTGTATTCGGGTTAACCAATTTGTAGAAGTAATCCCAATCCCAATACTGACCGGGATCGGTGTGTGTTTGGTTTGGAAAATGCTGATGTCCTTTTATATGTACACAAGAACCTGGAGTACTTGTCGCATTGTAATTGGTGGTGGCCGACCAAGGGAAATATGCCGTTCGTAATGAGCTTATCGCGTATCCGCTTTGCGAAATATCAAAACATAAATCAGCCGTGGTTGCATACATGGTAGCTGTATAATTGTTCGGGTTGCTCACATACCCGTCATGCTCAATACCTATAGTATAGGGGTTCTCGGTACCAACATGCCAGCCTTTGTCTGTCTCGCACACCATCTGCGTAATCTGCCCAGTGCTACTTACTACATAATGATAGGAGACGTTGGCGCTGCAGTTCTGCGCCCAACTGATTGCGCCAGCATATGTTCCTTGTATAGTATGTATGGTAACAGCGCTGATTGCCGTTCCACTTCTTGAACTGTAGTTGCACGTAGGGGTTTGCACAAATGCGTCAGCAGCATAATCGTAGCATGGAGCAATGCCACCTCCAGCACGGTAGGTTTCGCCACTCTCATTGTATATGTGTTCGCCATCCATTAGAATGCGTTTACCAGAAAGTAATTCGAGATTACCCCCGAAAACCTCTTCTAAATCAAGGTTAAGTGCAGTATAACCGAGCTGCGACATGAATTCGCGGTTGTTCAATAAAGAGAGAACCTCATATAGCTGTATTTCCAGAGCAAAGGTTTGTGTCTTCGTTTCGCGAGGTAGTTCTGATAGATGAATCAGCCTCTCAGTGATTTCAGGTCCGCTCCAACCCGAAACAGGGACTGAGGAAAGGGCCTCTGCATA